>WNGB01005751.1_pt1 | contig 31114 bp, 27 predicted proteins | sample 5400681 | NCBI WGS metagenome assembly WNGB01 (sample SAMN13153367, study PRJNA577476) | soil metagenome | isolation source: 115 cm soil or saprolite under grassland replicate 2 | place: USA:California | collected 2016-06-15
ACGCCTCCATGCCGCAGTACGCGAGCACGCGCCGAAGCTCGGCTGGCGGATCGGCGAAGTAAGCCTCGTAGTGCGTCAGGAGCAGCCGCTCTGGCGGTGCCGTCTTGAGCAACCGCGCGTTGTAGTCGAGCCAAAGCGTGAGCCCACGCTCGTAGGAGAGATAGTTGCGGCGGTGCAGCGAGAGCGCAACCTCGAGTGGGTTGCGCACGCAGCCGACGAGCCGGAGATCCGGGAATGCATCGAGCCAGAACGGCAAGAGAACGGTCGTCCGGGGGTCCTTCCAGCCCCACGGCCGATGCAAATCGAACTCGTGACCGAGGGCCTCCGCCTTCAGCCGCGCAGCCGTAAGCCCCGGGCCGTCCATAACGAACGGTGCAGGAGGCTCGTCCCAACCACCGCCGAGCGTGCTGAGGATCTCGTCGTTCAGCTCGACGAACCGCATGTTCTCCCAGAATCCATCCTGGTTATCCGGGGTGGCCGGCATGAGCTCGTCCTCAGGACCGAGGTAGAGCCCGGCGTGGTGGAGTAGCGCAGCCACCATCGAGGTCCCAGAGCGGTGCATGCCGACGACCGCGACGGGCATCAGCTTCCTTGGACCCCGTAGCTCACGGATTCCCTTTCGCTGCGAACGCAGCGTCCGTTTTAGCGGCCGACGACGCCTGAACAACAGCGAACGCACGACCCGGAACGGTTGGCTTCATGCTGGCTCCCCTTAGGTTTCGCTTGGAACGCTTCAATCTACGTGCTGCGTCCCGCACCTCTCGCCCCTCAAAGGAGGGAATTGGCCCGCACACGCCTGCTCGGTCACGTCCCGTAGCGTGGTGTAGGAGCGCGCGGGACGGAGCCGGGGGTAGTCCGGCCACCGCGGTGCTCAGACTCGCCGGTTCCCGCCAAGGATCGACGAGAGGAGAGTCATCGCGATGGCCGAGACGAAGAGGATGAGGCCGATGAGGCGTCGGCTACCTGCTCGAGGGGGACCGGCTCGACTTCCTGAAGGAGAGCCTGCTCTGGGTCGTGCAGCGCCCGCAAGGTCGATCAGGTAGTGGAGTCGATTGGGCTGCGGATCTCGAAGTCGGAGGTATCACGCATCTCCCAGGGACTCGACGAGCAGGTCGAAGCGTTCCGCAACCGGCCGCTCGAGGGCCGCTACCCTACCTATGGCTGGACGCGAAGGTCGAGAAGGTCCGAGACGGCGGGGCTTCGTCCGCAAAGCCTTGGTGCTCGCCTCCGTCGTCCACGAGTCCGGCTACCGGGAGGTGATCGCCCTCGACGTCGGCGAGGCGGAGGCGTTGTGGGGCTCGTTCCTGCGCTCGCTGGTCGAGCCCCGCCTCGGCGGCGTCCGGCTGGTCGTCTCCGACGCGCACGCCGGACGGAAGAAGGCGATCGCGCGGGTGCTCGGCTGCACCTGGTAGCGCTGTACGCGCACTTCCTGCGCGAAGCGCTCGGCCATGTCCACAAGGACCAACAGGGCATGGTCGCCGCACTCCTGCGGCCGCTCTTCAACGTCGACTCGCGCGAAGCCGCCCGCGAGCTCGTTCTCCGATCGCTCGGCAGGCTCCACAAGCCCCTCCCGAAGGTCGCGGCGCTGCTCGAGGAGGCGGAGGAAGACGTGCTCGCCTTCCACGACTTCCCGGTCGACCACTGGGCGAAGCTGCGCTCCACGAACCCGCTCGAGCGGGTCAACCGCGGTCATGTTTCCCCGGGATAGCCTCGTCGAGGAGGCTCTTCGCGACTTGGGGGCGGTCAGCACCCGCGACCTGATTCGCTCGGCGCGGGCGCTTGAGGCGAGGTACAAGCGCGACCCAGCCGGGATGTTTCGGTTCGCCGGCGTGTTTCGCTCCTTCGCTTTTGCACGCTCGCGCGGCTCGGATCCCTGGCTTGCGCGGCATCAGCTTCGCGCCGCCGTCCTGCTGGCCGACGAGAGCCTGGCCGGGCGGCTCGCGGACGCTCCCGAGCCCTTCTGGCAGCACGTGCGCGAGGCGATCCTCGCCTGCTGGGAAGAGGCGGTGGCCTTCTGGGAGTCGGACGAGGCCGCGTCCCTTTAGGCGCTCAAGCGCGCGGCGGCGCTGCGTGCCAATCTCGGCACCAGCGTCACAGTCGCGCCGACGGAAACCGTGTAAACTCCGGCCGCCGAGTTTACGCTTTTGTCTTGTTGCGAGGCCATTCGCTAAGTCTTCACCATCAAATGACCGGGGATAATGAATGCTAGCTTTTAGCGAAGTCATTTCGTCAAAAGACTCTATGATGACGGGCGACCTGGCCTCTTATTTTAGGACGTCCCGTCAGGGGCTCGACTGCATTCTGGCCGGACTAAAGGCGGCCGACCGAGAGCCCGGAACAATCAAGTCGGTCCTCGACTTTGGAAGCGGATATGGTCGAGTGTATCGAGCGATGGCGGTGGCATTCCCAGACGCCGAGCTGACAGCCTCGGACCTGATTGCCGATGCGGCGCAGTTCTGTGCCGAGACATTTGGTGGAGACTGGGTCCAGTCCACTGAAGACCTGGCTTTCTCATTGCCCCGCAAATACGATCTGATCTGGCTCGGCTCGGTGTTCACTCACCTGCCCGCGTATCGATGGTGCCGTTTGCTCGACTTCCTCAATCAATCGCTCAATCCTGAGGGGATCGTCGTCTTCACGAGCCATGGCGCTACTGCGCTCCACTATTTTGAGCACGGCCTCATGGCCGCCAATCCAAACATTTGCCCAGCCGGCCGTTTTGCCGCGATGAAGGCCTGCCTCCACCTGATCGGCTTCGATTTTATTCCGAACCAACCTTATGCGATGAAGCACCATCGTACCGTGGAAGGTGCAGCCCTGACAGATGGTGAATACGGGTTTTCATTCGCGACGCAATGGTGGGTGTCCGATCTCATCAACAGAATGCCCGGGTGGGAACTTGTCTTTTATGCCGCTCCGGGTTGGGGTAACAATCACGACGGGATTACCATTCGCAAGACCGGAGCTTGAGGAAGCGGGTCGCGTGCTCGGAGTCGGGTTGATTCGGCGGGAGCGACAGGCGTAGGGAAGGCGGGCTGCTCGCCCTTACCGTGCCGACAGCCACCAGTCTTGTGGTGCGATTCGTACCAGCCGGGCTCCGTCTGGTCTGATCGCGAGACTGCTGACCTCGTGTGCGGCCGGTTCACATCGAGTCAGCGGCGGGAGGCGATAGGCGAGCGGTTCGAGGTCGCCGTCCCTGAGACGTACCAGGAGCGGTTCAACCTCGCCCCTGCACAGCGGGCGCTGATCATCCGCGAGCGGGACGACGCCCGCGAGGCGGTGATGGCGAAGTGGGGGCTGCTGCCGCACTGGGCGAAGGACTCGAAGATCGCCTTCAAGATGATCAACGCGAGAGCGGAGACGCTGACCGAGAAGCCGGCCTACCGGGGGCTGCTGAGCCGACACCGCTGTCTGATCCCGGCAGACGGCTTCTACGAGTGGACGATCGGAAGCGACGGCAAGAAGCACCCGATCCACTTCCATCTCCCCGGCCACGAGCTGTTCGCTTTCGCTGGACTGTGGACGGCACGCACGGACGACGAGACGGGCGAGCTTCTCGAGAGCTGCACAATCATCACCACGCGTCCCAACGAGCTTGTGGCTCCGGTGCATGACCGGATGCCTGTGATCCTTCCGGCCGACGCCGAGGCGGTCTGGCTGGACACGGCGATCTCGAAGGAGCACGCGCTCTCTTTGCTGGAGCCCTATCCCGCTGACCTCATGCTGGTGCTGCCCGCTTCGACGCGGATAAACAGCATCCGGAACGACGACTCTGGGTTGCTGGTGCCGGACGACGCGCTTGCCGCTTAGCTGACGACGGAGGGCCTCCCTACCCCCGCCGCAACAGACACAAGCAGGGAATGCTTCAGCGCGCTTCGAAAGCAGGCATTTGCGGCGTTCACGAGCAAAGAACTGGCGCACGTTGTGGCGCGCAGGGCCTCTAATCCCGATATTCATGCGGATTCAGCGCTGTCTTCAAAACCGGTGAGGTCTGGTTAACCCCGGGTTCGCGGTGAAGATCCCCGATGACCCGGCGCGGCTGGGGATCGCGACTCCGTATCCGGAACTGAGCAGCTCCTGGGATGCACCAAATCGGCAGTGGACATGGGCGATACCCGACCGCAGCGCGGTGCCTGATGTAGCAACTGCACTCGACATCTCAATCAAGTACCAACCACTAACGGGTCCCATGCGTAGGCTGCGGGCCGCTCTCTGCCGAGTCCGTTCCGAGGTGCCGCAATGGACAGCTAGGGACCGCAGGTTTCTGGCGCCCACTGGCCCACACCTGGCCCGGCAGCGCGCGACACTATGGGCTAGGTGGGCGCGAACGCTCTGGCGCGAGCCTCGGCGTCCTTTCAAGTCTCGGTCAGCACCGCGCCGGTGGGGTAGTAGGAGCGGAGAGCAGGAAGCCACGGCCAGGGTAGTTCGCGCTCTTTGCCGTACAGCTCCAAGCGAGTGAACAGTTCGCGCGCGACCGCTAGCTGAGTCTCTGGATACCTCTACTCGTAGTCCTCCCAGGTGTACTCCACCGTCTCTTGTCGAACCTGCTCTTCTTGTTGTTCCTTGCGTCGGCGACGCACGAGATAGTCCTCAGCCTGCGGCAGCGGGATTATCTGCCGCGAGCTGATGCCCGCGCTCACGCCAGACTCCCCAGATCTGCTCATCGAAGTTCCCCGGGGTTCCGGTTCGCCGCCCTGCTTCGTAGCTGAGCCGTAGGCGAAGCGGAGAAGCGGGGCGGCGGGCACGGCGTCCGGGGGTCCTCCTCAGCGTCGAGGTGCTGAGCCGTCGACGCGAGGAGGACCGAGGGGGATGCTGTCACGGGAGGACGTGGTGGAGATCGTTGCGTTGCATCGTCGGGGTTGGTCGGTGAGCGCGATCGCGCGTCACACCGGCCGCGACCGCAAGACGGTGCGGGCGTGGTTGCGGGGCGAGCGTGATCGTGAGGCGCGGCGGGAGCCGAGCTCGCTGGAGCCGTTCCGCGCCTACGTCGTTCAGCGTCTCGGTGACGATCCGCATCTGGACGCGACGGTGTTGCTGCGTGAGTTGCGGCCGCTCGGGTTCGTGCGGTCGTATCCGACCTTGACGCGGGAGCTGCGCCGGTTGGGGCTGCGGCCGATGTGCGAGGTCTGCCGGCGTGGCGGCCATAAGCTCACGATTGAGCTCGAGCACGAGCCGGGCGAGGAGCTGCAACTGGACTGGCTCGAGCTGCCGGTGACGCCGTGGGGCGAGCCGGCGCACGTGTTGGTCGGGGCGCTGTCGCACTCGGGCCGGATCCGGGCGGTGTTGAGCGAGGGCGAGGACTTCGCGCAGCTGGTCGCGGCCCTGGACGGGGGCGGAGGCGGCCGAGCTGGCGAAGCATTACGGGGTCACGATCGCGGTCTGCCCGCCGCGGCGGGCGCAGCGCGAGGGCGTGGTCGAGGCCGCGATCCGGTATCTGCAGCGCTCCTGGTGGCGCAGTGCCGAGGCGGGTACGCCGGGCGCGGCGCAAGCCTCGCTCGACCGCTGGGGCCGCGAAGTCTCCGACGAGCGTCGCCGCGGCGGGCTAACGGTCGCCGCCCTGGCTGCGGCCGAGCCGCTGCAGCCGCTGCCGCCGGTCGCCGACCCGGCCGAGCTGCGGGTCGAGCGGGTCGTGTCGGCGAGCGCGCTGGTCGCGTTCGAGGGCAACCGCTACAGCGTCCCGCCGAGTCTGACCGGTCAGACGGTGACCGTGCTCGCCAGGCTCGGCGAGCCGACGCTGCGCGGCTCGTCTCGGCCGCCGACGTGCTGGTCGCGACGCACCGTCGCTTGCGCGGGCGCCGGCCAGATTGTGCGGACGGGCGCGCACCAAGCCGCCCTCGAGCAGGCCGTGCTCTCCGCGTTCACGACCCGCCCTGCGTGCGCGCGCAAGCCGAACCGGCCACCGAGCGTCGAGGCGGTCGCGCTCGCCGCGGCGTTCAATCCCGAGGCGTTGGTCGAGCCCGAGCTGCCGACCCTCGACGTCTACGCGGCGTTGGCGGCGGCCAGGTGAGAGAGCAGGGCGTCTACCAGCAGCTGCGCTCGCACCTGGCCTACCTTCGCCTGGCGCGGCCGCCGAGCAGCTGCCCTCGGCGCTCGAGCAGGCCGAGCGGGCGAAGCTCTCGCACACCCGCTTCCTCGAACGGCTGCTCGCGCCCGAGGTCGAGGCGACCGAACGCCGGAGGCTCGAGGGCCGGATCCGGTTCGCGAGCTTCCCGACCCAGGTGACGCTCGCCGACGTCGACTACGACGCCCAGCCCGGCCTCGACCGCGCACTCGTCAACGAGCTCGCGACGCTGCGCTTCGTCGAGGAGCACGGCAACGTCCTCTTGATCGGGCCGCCCGGGGTCGGCAAGACGATGCTCGCGGTCGCGCTCGGCCGCCACGCCGCCGAGCAAGGTCACCGCGTCTACTACACCACCGCTGCCGACCTCGTGACCAAGACGCAGCGCGCCGCCCTCGAGGGCCGCTGGCAAACGACGATGCGCTTCTGGAACGGCCCGGCGCTTCTGATCATTGACGAGCTGGGCTACCTGCCGCTGCCCGCCGAGGCCGCCAGCCACCTCTTCCAGGTCGTCTCCCGCCGCTACGAGCACGGCTCGATCCTCACCACCAACCGCGGCATCGCCAGCTGGGGCGAGATCTTCGACGACCAAACCGTCGCGACCGCGATCCTCGACCGGCTCCTCCACCACGGCACCGTCTTGACGATCAACGGGCCCTCCTACCGCATGCGCCGCCACCAAGCCCGGCTCGAGACCCTCCGCGCCGGCCTCCAAGCCCCCAAAACCAGCGACTGAACACCCGCGCCGACCGCTCGCAGGCGGCCAGAACGCCTCACAACGCGCCGAACCGGCCCCGCCGCCGCGAAAACGGCCCCGCCGCGCCACCCGACCCTGTCAGCGGCGCTGCCGGCGCTCACCCACCGACACCCTCAGCGCCCCTCACACCCCACACGACGGTGGGGAATTTCCGTGAGCACATCTGGGGAACTCCGGCGAGCCTTGACACGAGATCGGCCGCCGCACCGACGTCGTCAGGATCTTCCCCAACGACCGCGCCCTGATCCGCTCGCCGCCTCGGTCGTGATCGAACAGAGGCACCGGGCGGCGTCCATGCTTCCGACACCAGCACCTGCCTGTAACGAGCGGCCGAAAGCCGGTCGCCCGGTGGCGAACGGTGCTAGTCGAACCAGAGCAGGGGAAGATCGCGCAAGAAGAAGAGGTGAATGAACGATCCCTCAGCTCTGCCATAGACGCGAACGACGTGAGTGCCTGGCCGGAGCGATTCGTCGCCTGCGGCAAGGTAGCTTGCCGCAATGGTGCGCTGGCTCACGGAGAACGGCGATGCGAGTTGCTGGACGCCGACTGATCCGCGCCGCTTTCCATCCACCGTGAGCCACAGCCGAGCGTTGCCGCCGCGATCGGATTTGTCACCCTGCACACGTGACTTTGCGAGCAGCATCACGACTCCCGGATGGCTGGCCGGAACTGTGATGGCCGCCTGCGCCAGCAGGACGTCGGTGCCGACCGGGGGGCAGCTGATCCAGCCCGAACTTGAGCCCATGCACCAACCATCGGAGACAGTGCCAACGGTATCCGGGAAGAACTGCAAACGGGATCGTGCAGCGCCGATGAGCTGCATTCCGCCGTTCAGGACGACCGCTGTCGCGCTTGGCCTGACAGTGAAGATCGCAGTGTTCTCGCGCGCTGGCCGCGGCCAGGGGAACTCGGTCGCATCCAAGGAGACGGAAGAACTGCGGCTGCCGCCGCGTAGGAGGGCATGGGTGAACATCGGGGCTTCGACCTCGGCGCAGGTGCAGAGGTCGTTGACCGTCCATAGTGACGACGCTGGCCCGGGGTGTCGGCCGTCGAGGTAGATGCCGAGCATCCCGTCACCGCCTTTTGTGGCGCGACGGCCAGTCGCAGAAGCGATGGCGATCGTCGGTTTCGTCACATCCGCAGTACGAGCGATGAGCGGCGTGTGCGGTAGATCCGGCCCAAGGCGGCCAAGGGACGTGTAGTCGAACGGCCCCGCCTCGGTCGCGAGCTCAGACGCTCTTACGTGTTGCGCCGGATGCACAAGCACGCTGAGGTTCGATGAAGCACCCACGGTGAACGCGCCGGCCAACGGCTGCCCAACGAGGGCCACCGTGTGTCGGCCGGACACGAGCGAGGCGACTCCGACCGCGTTGAACGAGTGCCGAACGGGTTCTACCGAGCGCCGCCAGTCGACAGTACTGACGTTGCTCACGCGCGTCCCGTCAACGCGTATGAATACCGATGCTGCAGAATTACTCACAGCCGGAGCGAAGGTCCCGTCCGACTCGAAAAACACGGTGTCCGGTTTTGGGAGATCGAGCTGCGCAGCAATCAAGACGGTCCGTTCGTGCACTCGACGGTCCTTCGAGACGCTCAAATAGAGGGAGCGCGCGAGCTGCGATCGCACCAGCCGTGTCAACCGCCTACGCCTCGCACAGGTGAAGCCATAGCGCTGGTAAACCGACTCGTGCTTCGAAGAGCAGTGCTGGGCGGCCTTCAGGCACACATGCTTGCCAGCGATCACCGCCAGAACCGCGTCATTTGCGCATCTCGCGCCAGGCCGTGAATCGGCTGCGGTTCGTCCCGGAGCCTTGGCCGTGAGAAGAAGGATGAGCGCGAAGCAGCAACCTGCAACTCGGAGCGCCATCGTGGTGAGACCGCGCCTTCCCGTCAGTCTGTTGAAGCCACAGATCTTCACATCTGCTCGAAAAGGCGCTCCGGTTCGAACTCGAGATCGTCGGCTGACCGCGCAGAGATCTCGAGACGAGGTAGCCGTAGAGGATCGGAGTCGCGCGTGATGCAACCGGGATCGGCACTGAGCGCCGTCGAAAAGCCCAGCTGGTCGGCGATGTCGGCCGTCGCCCAGTCGCAGACTCCGTAGGGGTAGCTCAGCGAGGGAACCGGCCTGTCGGTGATGGATTCGAGCGTCTCAAGGTTGTCGACCAACTCCCGCCGGACAACGTCGGCTGAGTAACGAGGGAACACCAGATGGTGGGCCGTGCGCACCACCGCGAAGAGGGAGGGTCGACCGGCCCACGATGAGACAGCGTGCCGTGCACGTCCGGCTCCAGCAAGGGCGACGCGGTGATACGCGAGACTCTCGATCCAGTCGCCGCAGCCCCAGTTGAGCCGCCTCAACCCGTCACCTCCTCTTGTCTCTACACCGCATAACTCAACTCGCCGCCAAACGTACCTCACCGCGGATAGCGTCTGCCTACTTCGAATACAAGCCTCGCCACGAGTTGAATCTGTTCTCGCCTTAGTTCGTCCAGGCTGCGAACGGTATAGTCACCTGGTCGGGGCATCTCAAACAGATTATCTGGGACGTTGGTTCCTCCAAAGTACGTCTCTCGCACCCACGCATTGCTAGGAGCGTATCGCTCTAGAATCGCTAAACGCTGCTCAAAGGTGATCGCCGACTCGCCTCTTCGTCGATAATAGGCGTCACCCAACGTCTCACTGATAAAATTATAAAACTCGTAGTCGTTAACGCCCTCGAAGAAGCCCCCGCCCGGAATCAAATCGACCACGGATTCGGCGAAGCTCGGATTGACCACCGAACCCGGGTTCCTAACGAGTGTGATGTCTTCGGTCCCAACCACTCTCTCAAAGTCGGCAACCACGTCGCCGCTCACCAGCCTTCCGGCTTCATAGAGGCGCACGCAGAGCCGATCTCGGCCAACCACTCGCTCCCACCTTTCTAGCAAGATCTGCCAATTTCCGAGAGCCCCAATGCGGCGCAGAAGCCAACTCCACAAATCTGACTCGATTTTAGCCTCCCACTGCCGCCAAGCCGACAACAGGACTTCATCCTGCCGACGAAGGTAGACGATCACCTTCGTGTCGTATTTATCGACAACATCCGCAAACCATTCGGTGGCTTCAGTGGCGTTGTCGCCTTCACTCAGGTTCTCAGCGCTCACGATGACCTGTCGTGCATCCTCGGGCCCGAGTAGCGAATCGATGCGGGCCGCTAACTCGTGGCCGCCCTCACTCATAGTCAGATGTTGCCGCTCATCGAAATAGCGCACCTGGCCGCCGGTGACAACCTCGGTAAGCGTCAGGTGTTCGTCCGGTATTACAATGCCGGCTCGATGAAGCTCCTCGCGGTTATCTCTTAGGAACTCTTGGATCGCTGAACTGCCCGTCTTGATCGCTCCGATATGAACCGTAAGCCGCGGAGTCATCGCTGCACGGTCTCATATATGCTTTCGTAAGCAGACGTCAGCGCATCGAAAGAGTACGTTGTCCCGAACGTTGCCGCGTTCTCGGACCACTTCAAGCGCTTCTTGTCATCGAGCATCATCAGCATCGCATCGCTTAAGGCGCGAGTGAACGCTGCGTCATCGTCGCTCCACGGGATGGCAATGCCTGCGCTCGCAGTCCCCGAATCGATCACATTCCTGATCTCGCCCACATCCGTGGCAATAATGGGCGTACCCGCTTTCAAGCTCTCGATCAGGGTAAACGGGAACGACTCACCCGGAAACCGCGTCGGCAACAGGCAACAGTCGCACAGACGATAGAAGGCCGTGATTTCCGCCTGGAAACCGAGGAACGTGACTCCGGCACGGTTCCCGTGCAGCCTCAGAAGCTCGGCATACTCCTCCCCGTCCCCACACAGCGCGAGGTACACCGACCGCCGTACCTTTCGCCGTACCATGTCGAGGGCATCCATGGCGACCTCCCACCCCTTTGCCCTCAGCGCACGCGTGGCCAGACCGAAAAGAACAGTTTCCGCCCCGGGCGCCAGGTCGTCGCGCGCGAACGGGAACTTGCCAGCGCGCTCCGGCACGGCGTTGCTCAGCTTCGTGACGGTGCCGCCGTTCGGAGAGATGCCATCAAATATGCCCAAGTTCTTATCCGCCGTGTACACCCAGTGGTCGACCGTCGCGACAAGCTTCCTGCGAGTCTCAGCGTCAAGTCCGGCGACCTCATGCGAACCATGCAAGGTTACGACATACGGAATGTTGTTAGCCCGGCACGCGTCGCTAGCCCAGAGGTCAACACCTTGATAGTGGCTGTGAACTACATCGAAATGGCTGGCGCGAAAGAACGCTGCTGCGCCGACGTCCTCGACCGCCGCTCTCTCGTAGACGGGTAGTCCGGGTCGCAGAAGCCTCCTAATCTCTGGGTTTTCGCCTTCACTCTCAAGCACCAGAATCGACACATTGTGACCACGCTCAGCCAACGTATTGGCAAGGTGAATTGGGAAGATTTCCGCACCTCCGGTGCGGAAACCGAGAATCCCAATCAGGATATTGCGCACTTCTCTACTACCTTCGAGAAGGCGCTGAAGACGAAAAGCCTGGTGCAGGCGATGAGTCGTCTCCGCAGGAAAATGCCGCAGATAATGCTCACGCACGCGCTGATACAACGCCCACAGAGCGTCGTCGCTTGCGCCGTACATCCTCCGCAGCTCCGCGGCTATGCGCCCGTGCTCCCGGTAGTACGCTAGTTCATCAAACGAGAGGACCGATGTGTTACCACCATGTTGTCGAAAGTAGCTAAAGGCTGTGGGCTCGTAGGCTATGCGACCACTTCGTGCGATCTGCATGTAGAGATACCAGTCGCCGCATACCGAAAAGCGCTGTGCCGCTTTCCAGACATGCGAACCGAAGTCCTGGCGACGGAACAACGCCCCGCCGACATTGGGAATCACATTTGCAAGTGCGAAAGGACCTCGGAACCACTCGTAGGCACTCTCCACTCGCGGCTGATCCCAGTAGCCTGGTCTTGCTCGCTCACGGTATCCATCGAGCCAATCATCCGGAGCGCCCTCCTCGTCTGCAAACTGAATGCGCCCAAAGGCGAGCGTCACACTCGGATCACCAAAATAAGGCACGAGGCGCTCAAGGAAGCACTCGTCGCAGAAATCATCACTTTCACAGATCCAGACCAAGTCACCTTCGGCCATCGCCAATCCGGCACGCCACTGGCGGAAGACATTCCCCGAGCGCTTGGTGTTGTAAACGGTGCGGACGGGAATGTCCAAATCTCGTACGGCGGCTGAGATAACCTCGCGACTGGTGTCGGTCGACGCATCGTCGAGAACGATTAGCTCAGCGGGCTTATAAGTCTGCGTGGCGATTGATGCCAGGCGCTGCGGCAGGAACCGGGCGTGATTGTAGTTGGGAACGATTGCCGACACGGTCGGCCGGTAACCCTTCCTCCGTACGAGGCTGCGGTAGTCACTTGAAAGCCGGCCCTCCGCCTGTCCGTACTGGAGGTAATGAACAAACGGGTTCAGACCAGCCTCGCGGATGTCTTCGTACCGTGAAAGGTAGTACGTCGTAGAGAACCAGGCACATGGGTCACGCCCCTCCCGCCATCCGTGCTCGAGGTAGTGATCGAGCAGGGAGGCGGGAGATCCTTCTACCTCGGGGTAACGCGCCTTGTAAAAGTCGGGGTCGAACCAACCTAGTAGCACGTGGCGCGAGCTCACGCTCGCCTGGTCACCGGTCTTGCCAACCTCTTGAGCGTCACAACGTTCCCCACCGCCGTGACGTCGACGCGGTGAAGCCGCGGCCGTGACCGAAGTTGCTCGCGGTCGGGACCGGACCGGCGCCCTCTTCGTCGACGCGCGGCGGCGCCGAAGGTCGTAAACCGTGTATTCATCCTGCGATTCAGCGGCCAGTTCGTAGTTCTGTCTTAAGTAGACGTAGAAATCGTTGTAGTATTCAAACCACCACTGGGATGTTGCCGGGAAGAGGATGAAATCGGCTCCCTCTGCGCGAAGATCTTCAAGATGGCTGATTGCGCTTGCCGAGTTGGCGGGGTGATGTCCGGCGTACGCATGGTTACCGGCTCGCGGGAAGTGCCAGCCGCAACAGTTTCCAAGCGGCAGGAGCGAATCATCTCCCCGGCTCACTACGAGAACAGTCGCACCTTCCGGGAGCTCGACCGAAATAGCTTCTTGTATTCGTGCGACTAGGCGAGCGTAGTAGCGCTCTCGAAACTCACCGACTGGAACGAACCGATCGGCATTGCCGGAACGAGTCTCCCCAGCGGGCGCGCGGCTACGCGACGCGCCCCGTCTGACGCGATTCATCTCTGAGCTCATTTGGCCGCCTGAGGTAGCGGTGAGCCGGCCATGACACATCGGAATACAAGCGATCGATCGGGCAACACCAGGGCGTTCGGGTCAAGCTGGCGCAAGTGGACATGGAAGCCTTCGTAGAACTCGAGCCACCAAAGCGCAGTCTCCGGGAACAGGAGGTACTCGGCCCCCTTGGCGCGGAGCGCCTCCAGGTGGGCGATCGCCTCCCTCGAGTCGCCCGGATGATAGCCGGCGTAGGTGCCGTCCTCCATCTGCGGGAAATGCCAGCCACGCCTATTCGCGCCCAGCTTGAGCAGATCGTCGTCGCCGTTCGAGACGACGAGAATGGTAGAGTCTGGCGGCAGCTGCCGATCGATGGCGGCCCGGATCTGTTCGACCAGATCGCGGTACCAGGCGTTCGGCCGGCGCAGATGCGACTGCCACGTCACTCCCCACTTCTCCTCGAAGCGCGCTTTGTTCGCACGGAACAGATCGCCGTACTCGCCGGTTGGAACCAGCTCGCCAAAGGAGGCCTCGCCGAAGTGATGGACGAAGACGTCCTCCGCGCAGACGACGCGGTAGCCGGCGTCGCGTACACGCGCCGAGTAGTCGTCGTCCTCGAAGAGCCCTACCTCGAAGCGCTCGTCGAGCGGCCCGACCCGCTCGTACACGTCGCGGCGCATCGCCGCGCAGAAGAGCGTTGAGACCTCGATGTCGAAAGCAATTCCCGCGTGCTCGTCGGCCCGCCTCGCCGACAGCTGCGCCATCTCGCCGTAGGTGCTGTACGGCGCGTCCACCTCCGCCTCGTTGCCGCAGCGGTTCGTCGTCGGGCCGACGAGGCCGACCTCGGGTCGCTCGAGGTGTGCCGCCAGCCGGGCAAGCCATCCCGGCGGAGCGATCGTGTCGTTGTTGAGCACGACGAGGACGTCTCCGCTCGCCCCAGCGAGACCCTGATTCACCGCCGGGCCGAAACCGGCGTTCTCGTCGTTTCGCACTACGCGCACGCGGGAGTCGCGCTCCGCAAGCGCCGCGAGGTACGCGCGCGTCCCATCCGCCGACCCGTTGTCCACAACGATGACTTCGACATCTGCGTCGGCGGAGTTGAGCAGCACGCCCTCCAGGCAAAGCCGGGTGAACGCGAGGCCGTCGGGAGCGACCACGACGACCGAGATCTCGTGCCGGCGCGGGCTGAGCCGGTCTCCCCCGGTCTCCGGAATCGGCCGGGCGAGAGCCGCCTCGACCGTCGCCGCCGGCAGGGTCGTCGGCCGCCGCGAGACCGGTACGAGCTCGAGCGTCGCCGGGGCGGCCGGGGCGAGCTGCCGGCGACCGGGCACGCTCACGCCGAGCGTCTCGAGGAGCCGGCCGAGAACGACCTCGGCCGCGAAGTGCTCGCGTACGAGCTCGAACGCCGCCCGGCGAGCCTTCGGATAGTCGGCTTCGATCGTCTCGATGCCCGCGACGGCGTCGTCGATCGAAGTGAAGGGGAAGAGCGCCTCGCCCGTTGGGAAGACACTTCCGAGCCCCGTGTCCTGCGTCACCACCGGACGGCCGGCGGCGAGGTACGTCGCCCCCCGATCGCTGAACCAGCCCGTCCGCAACCGCACGTTCTGGTCCTTGGCGACGGTGAACTCGCCGCGAGAGCCGCGGATGTAGTCGCGATAGGGATCAGGATCGGCCGAGAGGTCGAGCGCCTCCCGCACCCGCCAGCCGCGGCTCTCGAGCAGCTCGCGGTCCTGCGGTGTATGGCTCGCCAGCGCGAGCTCGAACGACTGCCCCGTCAGCGAGGGCAGCGCCAGGAACTTGCGGAACTCCTGGTCCTTGCTCCAGCCGTACCGCTCGCCGTCGTAGGTGACGTCGCGCCACGCCTGCCGCCAGTTGCCGACCGTCGTGTAGCGGCCGGAGTCGTGCCCCGAACCGACCCAGAAGTCGGTCACGACTGGCTGGCGCGTCGCGTGGAAGGCAAAGCGATCCGAGACCGGGAGACCGCAGCCCGGCTGCCCGTAGTTCTCGCCGAAGGTGAAGAAGGCGACGTGCGGCTCGAGGAAGTCGAGGGTGTCTTGCCGCTCGTCGTGGAGCTCGACCTGGAGCTGAACGGGGTCGGTCTCGAGGTAGACGAGGCGTCCGGTCTCGTAGTGCTCCGGCCGCGGCTCCGTCCCGCCATGGAGGTTGATGATTAGCTCTGCGCCGGAGTAAAGCCGCCGCAGCTCGGACTCGCTCATCCCGTAGAGGCGGTCGTCGTCGTGCAGGGCCTGGTAAGCCCACTTTCCGTCGAGCCCGAACCGCGCGAGCGTCTGCCGGATGTACCCGGCGGCCAGTACGCCGCTGTCGTCGTCCTCGTCGCGCATGAGCATCCCCGGCGTTCGCGCATGCGCCTCGACGTAATACAGGTCGAAGCCGAGCCGCTGGAAGCCAACGAGGTAGTGGATCGTCTGCCAGACGACGCCCGCGACCGGGATCTTCGTCAGCATGCCGAGCAGGACGATCTTGCGGCGGCCGCGGCCCGTCATGCTCGTGTCTCGCTCGGCGCGTGACGGGGTGCTCGGCGGCGACCGCGTGTCTGCGCGTCGTGGAGCTGGTGGTAGAGCCCGTCGCGCCGGAGCAACTCCTCGTGGGTTCCCTGCTCGACGATCCGGCCCCGGTCGATCACGACGATCTTGTCGGCGTGGCGGACGGTCGACAGGCGGTGGGCGATCATGAACGACGTGCGCCCGGCCATCAGGCGGTCGAGCGAGTCGAGGATCACCGCCTCCGTCTTCGAGTCGATCGACGAGGTGGGCTCGTCCAGGATCAGGATCGGCGCGTCCTTGATGAACGCCCGCGCGACGCAGATTCGCTGGCGCTCCCCGCCGGAGAGCTGGGCGCCCCGCTCACCGAGCTCGGTCTCGTAGCCGTCCGGCAGGCCGACGATGAAGTCGTGGGCACCGGCCGACTTCGCCGCCTCGAACACCTCTTCGGTGGTCGCGTCCAGCCGGCCGTAGCGGATGTTCTCCGCGATCGTCCCCGAGAAGAGCAGCGGCTCCTGGAGGACGACGCTGATCTGGTCCCGGAGCGAGCGCAGCGTCAGCTTCCGCAGGTCGATGCCGTCGATGTAGATCTGGCCCGCTCTCGGATCGTAGAAGCGGACGAGCAGGCTCATCAGCGTCGTCTTGCCCGCCCCTGTCGGCCCGACGACTGCGACACGCTGGCCGGGCTCGACGCGGAAGCTGACCTCGTGGAGCGTGTCTTTCCGGCCCTGGTAGCTGAAGTTCACGTCCTCGTACGTCACCTCGCCGCGGGAGCGATCGAGGGCGATCGGGTTCGGGTCTTCGACGATCTCCGGGGCGATGTCGAGCAGCTGGAACGAGCCGCGCATCGCGACGAGCTGGCTGTGCACCTGCCCGACTGAACCCGAGATCGCCTCCAGCGGCTGGTAGACGGCCGCGAGGTAGGAGAGCAGGACGATCAGCTGGCCGATATCCAGCCGTCCCTCGAGGACGAGATAAAAGCCGAAGCCGAAGACCGCCGCGTGACCCGCCGCGGTGATCGTGCTCACGAGCAGCGTGAACATCGTCTGGCGGGTGGTGAGCTTGATCCGCTCCTCGACGGCGATCTCTCCCTGCTCGCGGAAGCGCCTGAACTCGTGGGGCTCGCGCCCGAAGGTGACGATCACGCGCAGCATCGCCATCGCCTCGTGGACGATCGAGAGCGACTGCCACTCGAGCCCCTGCACCCGCACGAGCCGCGGCACCACCCGCTTGCCGTAGAGCCCGGCGGAGTAGTAGAGGAGCGGTACGACCAGCAGCGAAGTCACCGCCAACTGCCACTGGATCAGGACCGCGATCGTGAACATGCCGATCAGGCTGAGCAGCGCCTGGAGCATCGGCGGGAACGCCATGATCACGTGCCCGAGCGAGGAGGCGGCGTAGTTGATTCGGCCCATCATCTCGCCGGTCTTGCGGGCGTCGTGGAAGGCGAGCGACAGGCGCTGGGTGTGCTGGAAGAGGTCGCTGCGGAAGTCAAGGACCATGCGCTGGTCGATCCCGACGTCGATCGTGGTCTGCCACACGGTCAGGCCGTGTGACAGCACGGTCAGCGTGAACCCGGCGACGACGAGGATGGTCATCTGCCAGTAGCGGTGGCCCTCGGGCAGGAAGTAGCCGGCGAGGGGCGGCAGCGGGTGCCCTGCCACGACGCTGTCGATCATGATCGCGAGCGGCCACGGTTGGAGAAGCTGTACCAGCGTGTTCACGATGCTGAGCACCAGCGAGAAGATCAGCTTCGCCCGGTACGGCCGCAGATAGGGGAACGCGCGGGGGACGTAGCGCCAGAGCGCCCAGCCGGACCCGCTCACCGCCGCCGGCATGGGCTCAAGCATGCTGCTCCACCGCCTCTGCCGGGGCCTTAACAGTGCCTGGCACTGTTTGCTCGGCCTCGGGGCGCAGGTCGTCCAGCAGGTCGCGCGACCCTTCCTCCTCCGCCCCGCGCTCGAGCGCCCGCAGCACGACGGCAACCCCGGCCCCCGCCTCTTGCAGCGCGCGCAGCAGGACCAAGAGCAGGACGGCGCCGATCCCGACCACCAGGTACGGGCTCTCCCCCATCGAGCCGGCGAGCCAGAGCGTAAGCAGCCCGACGAGAGGAGGAAGCAGCCGCGACCACCTGGGCCAGACGCGATAGCGAACGAGCTGGCGGCCGTGCCCGTGTTCCTCGACTGCCACGCGCACCCTCGCCGCCGCGAGTGGCCCGACCCGGACATGAATGTCCCACCGGTCGAAGTCGCCTCCGCGGCGCACGGTCATGCACCGGCCGCGAAGATCGCGCTCGAGCTCGAGCAGCCGCCCGCTCTGAGATCGCCAGCGCTCGCTCCAGACCTGCCGCCTCCGCGGCCAGGGCATCGCGAAGACGAGCTCGCCGCGGCGGCGCCAGGGCGTCAGCCCGTAGCGCAGTCTCCCTATCAGACGCGCCGCCGGCTGAAGCATGCACAGGATCGTGGCCAGGCTTCGAACCGTGACTCCGCGCGATGCAGTACCGCCCTGCGCCTGCCGGACGGTTTGCACGGCCTTTACAGCGAGGGCCGCGCCAGCAGCCATCAGGAGCAGCAGTTCGACTCGGACCGGCGCGCCTGCGGTCCAGGGAACGAGCGCCTTCTCGAAGATTCCCGCAACCGAGAGCAACGCAAACAGCCCGAGCACGAGGTACCACTCGGGCATCAGCGGGAGCGTTCCGAGCGTGCTGGGACTCCGGTCGTAGACCGACTGGAAGAGATTGCTTCCCCAGGTCCCGTAGCCGATGCGCCGGCGGTTGCCCAGCCGCGAGAGGCTGCCGTACATGCTGCCTCCCCAGGCGAGGTGTCCGCCGCGGTTGTACTTCTCGGGCCATTTCCGCTCGAGAAGCGCCTCCGCCTTACCGTACTCCACCTGTTGTCTCAGATACGCGCGTCCAGCCTCGGTCCTGGAGACGCCAGCAGATGTCGACGTCGTCGCCGGCGATCGTGAACTGTGGGTCGAAGCCTCCCACGGCCTTCAGCGCCTCCTGTCGGAACGCCATGTTGCAACCCGGTATGTGCTCGGCCTCCTGATCCGTGAGGAGCACGTGCGTCGGCCCGCCCGGCGCAAGCGCGACCGCGCGCTCGATCACCCCTGCATCCTCGGGCGGCAGGTTGGGCCCGCCGATGCCGACATGGTCGCCGGAGGCGAACCCGATCGCCAGGTAGCGGAGCCAGTCCCGGTCGGGCCAGGCGTCGTCGTCGGTGAAGGCCACGATCTCGCCTGTGGCCGCCTCGAGGCCGGTGTTCCGAGCGGAGGAGAGACCGCGGTTCTCCGTCCGGATCAGTCGTACGGCGAAGTCCGCGGCGATCTCCGCGGTGCGGTCGGTCGAGCCGTCGTCGACGACGATGACCTCGAAATCGGCGTAGTCGAGGCGGCAGAGCGCATTCAGGCACGTGCCGATCGTCGCCTCGCCGTTGTGCGTGCAGACGACCACCGAGATGCGCGGCCAGGTCGCCTCTCTGGGCAGCGGCACTTCGGCGAATGCCCGCTCGATCGCGGCCAGGGCCGGCTTCGGCCGTCGCCGGCGATCGACGAGCCCGAACTGCCAGTCGTCGACGTCGACCCCGCCTCGATGCCACTCGTCGGTCCAGGCGAAGACGAACGCGCCCGCGCAACCGGATGCGAAGGTCGCCCGCAACTGACGCTCGAGCACGCGCGCCTGGACGTCCTCACCGTGACTGCGACTGTCGAGCCCAAGCTCCGTGATCATGAGCGGACGCTCTCCGGCGATGTTGTGGAGATGCGCGAGGTATGCATGAAGCGTCTCCTCGGATTCCAGATAGACGTTGAAGCACACGAGGTCGAGGAACGGCAGCTGCAGGTACTCCGTCGACGGGTAGTTGACGTAGGTGACGAGCGCCTCTGGATCGACGCCCTTGACGGTGGAGTAGAGCCGCTCGATGAAGCCCTCGATCCTGCGGCTTCCGTGCCAGCGGACGATCGAGGACGGGATCTCGTTGCCGACTGCGTAACAGAGGAGCGCCGGGTGGCCTGCACAGGCCGCGGCGTCCTGCTCGATCCGGTTGACGATACGCGCCGCGTGTCGTCGGTCGTCGAGTAGCGCAACGTGCTCCTCCCAGGCGAGCCCCACCATGGCCACGATCCCGTGTTCGTGAGCGAGATCGAGCAGCCAGCGCGGTGGAGCCGTGTACAGTCGGACGGCGTTCCCTCCGCTGGCCGCGATCGCCGCGAAGTCACGACTGACAGTCGCCGCGTCCGGGTAGGGGATCCCCTGTCCGCCGTCGGCGAAGGTCCCGTATGTGACCCCCCGGATGTACTGCTTGTTCCCGTCGATCTGAAGAAAGCGCGCTCGGAAGGTGGGTCGAGACGACCGATCGCGGGTCGGCTCCGGCCGGAATCCGCGTGCGAACGCCCCGGCAGCCCGCTCCCCGGTCCACGGTAGAGCCGTCGGGCCGACGGTTCCATCGGATTGCGGCACCTTGCCGCGACTCGTCAATGCCTCCTCCTAACTGCACACGTCGGCGCTTCTGTCGGCCCCTCGCTGCCCTGCCGATTGCCTCATCGGTGGATCGGAATCCTGGCGCCGAAACTTGCCTCCCCCTTTTGGGGGAGGAGCCGCCCGCGGGGTGGAAGCAGCGTCACGAGCGAGGGGGTCACGTTGCCCGGCCCGACGATTGGCACCCATACTGAGTCAATGGATCGGGTGGGAGACCTGCTCCAGCGTGCGGGCGCACAGGAGCCGGAGGCGCCAGCTCTCCTGGCGCCGGGCCGCAGCTCACTTACCTACGCAGCCCTCGTCGAGCTCGTTTCCGGCATCGCCGGAGGTCTTCGGGCAAGCGGTGTCGGAGCCGAGAGCCGCGTCGCGCTTCTGGTCGAGAACGGCCCCGAGGCCGCAAGCGCGTTTCTCTCGATTGCGCAGGCTGCGGCGGTAGCGCCCCTCAATCCGGCGTACCGCGCGCAGGAACTCGCCTTCTACCTCGAAGACCTCGGCGCGCAGGCAATCGTCGTCAGCGCGACGCTCGACACGGCGGCTCGCGACGTCGCGAGGGCGCGAGGCATTCGCGTGCTCGACCTGCACGTCGACCCGTCCGCTCCGGCGGGTGTCTTCGACCTCGGCGGAGTGCGGCCGGATGTACCAATCGACCGCGGACCTGATCCCGACAGCGTCGCCCTGGTGCTGCATACGTCGGGAACGACCTCGCGACCCAAGCTCGTGCCGCTGACTCACCGGAGGCTCTGGACTTCGGCTCACAACGTCGCCCGGACGCTCCAGCTCACACCAGCGGATCGCTGCCTCAATGTCATGCCGCTCTTTCACATTCACGGCCTCGTCGCAGCTCTGCTCGCCTCGCTCCATTCGGGCGCGTCAGTCGCCTGCTGCCCGGGCTTCCACCAGCTTCGATTCTTCGACTGGCTCGGCGAGCTGAAACCCACCTGGTACACGGCCGTCCCGACAATGCATTCGGCCGTTCTCTCACGAGCACGGGATCATCAGGAGACAGTTGCGCGGCATCGACTGCGATTCATCCGGTCCTCGTCAGCCGCTCTTCCCGTTTCCGTCCTCGACGGCCTCGAAGCAACGTTCGGGGCGCCGGTGATCGAGGCATACGGCATGACCGAGGCCGCTCACCAGATGGCATCCAACCTCCTGCCGCCCGACACGCGAAAGCCGGGCACGGTCGGCCCGGCCGCCGGCCCCGAGATCGCGATCCTCGACGAATCCGGAGGCCTCCTCTCACCGGGCGAGATCGGTGAGGTGGCGATCCGCGGGGCGAATGTCTTCTCGGGCTACGAGGCGAACCCGGAAGCGAACCAGATCGCCTTCTCAGACGGCTGGTTTCGAACCGGCGACGAGGGAATCCTCGATGACGACGGTTACCTCACGCTGCGTGGCCGGATCAAGGAGATCATCAATCGAGGTGGCGAGAAGATCTCGCCGATCGAGGTAGACGACGCGCTCCTCCGCCACGAGGCCGTTGACCAGGCCGTGACGTTCGCGATGGACGATCCCCGGCTCGGCGAGGAGGTAGCGGCTGCGGTCGTCCTCACGCCCCATTCGGATGCGGACGAGCGTGCTCTTCAGGATTTCGTGGGGGCGCAGCTTGCCCCGTTCAAGGTGCCACGCCGCATCGTCGTGCTGGACGAGATTCCGAAGGGCCCGACGGGCAAGGTCCAACGCATCGGCCTTGCCGAACGTCTCGGTGTCGATCCGATCGGGACCACGGGTGTCGACCGGCAGCCGAGCGTCTTTCTCGAGCCCGAGCTGATCGCCATCTGGGAGTCTGTGCTCGGAATCCCCGACCTGGGTGTTTCCGATGATTTCTTCGCGCTTGGCGGCGACTCGATCCTCGGTGCGGAGGCCGTTGCCCGCGTACGGGATCTTGTGGGCGACCCGAGCCTCCCGCTGATCTCGATCGTGCGAGCACCTACGCCCGCCGCCATGGCCCACGAAGCCTTCGCCGGCCTCGGAGTCGGCACCTCGGGAGTGGTCCCGCTGCAGACGTCTGGAAGTCGCACGCCGTTGTTCCTCGTCCACCCACTTGACGGTGACGTCCTGTCGTTTGCCGTGCTCTCCCGGCGGCTTGGCCCGGATCAGCCGAGCTATGGATTACGGGCCCGCGGTATCGACGACGGCACGTCAATCCAGTCATCGCTCATCGAGATAGCAACCGATTACGTGGCCGACGTTCGACGGGTACAGCCACGCGGGCCGTACATGCTCGGAGGCTTCTGCCTGGGAGCGCCGGTTGCCGTCGAGATGGCGTCGCAACTCCGTGCTGCGGGGGATGAAGTCGCAGCGCTTGTTCTTCTCGATCCCAGGTTCCGGCGACCACAAGGTCCTCGGTACGACGTGTGGCGTGCCCGACGCACCGTGCGGCTCGTCCGGCGTCGCGCCCGCGAGCACCAGCTCATACGGGCGATCGGCCGTCGAATCGGCGGAACAGTGAGGCGACCCCCGACGGCGGACATCCCTGCAGCGCTCGACCGCATTCGCGAGGGCCATGAGACACGACCGTTCAGCTCGCCGGCAACTGTCATCCTTTCGAATGAGTTCGTGCAGTACGTGCTACCGGCCTGGTACCTCAAGGGCATCGTCAAGCGCTCTCGGAGGTGGAAGCAGCTTCCGGGGTCACACGCCGGGCTCCTGCTCCCGCCGGCCGTCGACACGGTCGCGAGCGAGATACGAGCAGCTCTCGACGAAGCTGCCGGACCGCAATCGCCGGCTTGACGTTGAGCTCCAGCTGGTCTCGCCCGCCGCTGAGCCCGGCGCTCGAGCCCGTTGATGCCGCGGTCTGGCGGGTCCAAGCCGGCACGATCCGCCCCATCGAGGCGGTGCTGGCGAGGTATCTCGGACTGAGGCCGAGCTCGGTGGTGCTCCGGCGCTCCCGGGCAGGCAAACCGGAGCTGGAAGGTTCGCCGTTTCGCGTGAGTCTTGCTCACAGCGGTGACGTGGCCGTCGTCGCGGTTACCTACGGCCGAGAGGTCGGCGTCGACGTCGAGCTTCTCCGCGCGCGAACCGAGAGCTGGGCTCTCAGCTCCCACGCGCTGACACACAGCGAGCGAGCGCGTCTGCAAGCCCTCCCAGCCTCCCGGCGTTCGGAAGCCTTCCTCTCGATGTGGACGAGGAAGGAGGCCCTGCTGAAGGCTGTCGGTGTCGGGTTGGCGTTGGACCCCCGGCTCATCGAGCTCGAAGATCTGAAGATCGTTGCCGCACCGCCCGAGCTCGGCCGGGCATGTGACTGGACGCTCGTCGACCTGCCGCTGGCCGGCTACGCAGCTGCGCTTGCGCTCAAGGGTCCGCTCTCGAGGCTCCTGCTCTACGACGTATGCCCTGCGTCGGGAGCGCTAGAGCCGGATCCGAATCGGGCTCCGCGACCTGCCCAGCCTCGTCCGCGGCGAGGCGGCGCCGGTCGAGCGAGGCCTTCAGGACGTGCAGGTACTGGGGCTTGAACTGCCGCTCGCGAATCCCATTGTTCTCAGCGTGGAGCCGTCGCTCGAGCACGACGATCGGCGGGACAGCGCTCTTCAGGCCGAGCTCGGTCGCCCGCGCGTACCAGTCGACGCCGATCCCGACCTTCAGGCCCGTCGAGAACGGGCCAACCCGGAAGAACGCCTCCCGCCTCGCCAGCATGAGGTTCGTCGTCGGGAACGGCAGGTCGTGGGTCGGCCGGCGCAGGAGCGCCCGCGCCTCTTCGTCGAGGTCCGGGCTGAGGAACTCGGTGACGTGGCCGTAGACGACGTCGAGCCCCGGATCGGCGTCGAACACAGCCAGCTGGCGCTCGAGCTTGTCCGGCGGGAAGCGGTCGTCGGCGTCGAGGAAGGAGAAGAAGTCGCCGGTCGCCTCATGGACCGCCCTGTTCCGGGAGGCCGCAATCCCTCCACGCTCCTGACGGATGGAGCGGACGGGCGCGCCGTATGCATCGGCGATGGCGCCGCTCCCGTCGGTCGAGCCGTCGTCGACCACAATTAGCTCGCACGGCGGGCGCGTCTGCGCGAGCACGCTGTCGACCGCCTCCGCGAGGTAGCGGGCGCCGTTGTAGACACCGATCATCACCGTGACGCGCGCGTCCTGCGAGCTCATTCGGCCCCCGTCTCCTGCCGCGGCCTGCTCCGGTCGAGCTTCGCCTTGAGCGAGCGAAGACAGGGATCCTTCTCGGGCCAAGAGGCGAAGCTCAGGTTGTCGCCGTGGTAGCGCCTGAAGAGGATCGTCTCGTGCATCACGCGCGGCTGTTCACCCGGAACTGCCTCTTAACCGCATCCCCTCCACCGCCTCCTCCGTCCGGCCATTGCCGAGGTGGATCGACCACAGTATGCCTTCAAATCGCCTGCATTTCTGTTTTTTCGTCCAGGAGAACCGCTCGGGGATCAATGCGCCTGGCCGGGTCTAAGCCTTCGCCACTGCCCGGCCACGCAGCAGCGCTTGCGCTCAAAGTGGATCCAGGCTCAAGCATCGGCGTGCTGCGGCCGAACTCTGTCCCGAATGGATCTCAACCGAGCCTCCGCCGCTGCCCGTTTTCGACGAGCGCCGCTGCTGGTCGCTGTGCTCGCGGTGCTTGTTCTCAGTGACATCGCATGGCCTGCTTCTGCTCTCGCGTCGACTTATCGTGTGCGCCCGGGAGACACTCTGAGTGGGATCGCCGCCGCGCATCGGCTGACGCTTGGCTCGCTCGCTCGCCTCAACGCGCTCGACCCGAACGGGATCCTGCTGGCCGGCACCGTTTTGCGTCTGCCGTCTCCGCGTCGACCGCTGATGCGATACAGCGTTCGCCCAGGGGACAGCTTGAGCGCAATCGCCGTTCGATATGGAACGTCCGTGCAGGTGATCGCGAGGCTGAACCGGCTCGACCCCGGCGCTCTCCTGCCGGTCGGCCGGACGCTCGTGCTGCCGGCTCGAATGTCTGAGCGCACCGCGATCCGTAGGTCGATCGTCCATTGGGCCCGCCACTACGGCGTTCGCCGAAAACTCGCCCTTGCTGTCGCCTGGCAGGAGTCGGGTCATCAGCCGAATCTCACTTCGCCGGTCGGCGCATGGGGCGTGATGCAGGTGATGCCGACAACCTGGGCCTACGTGGAGACGATCCTGATCGGCCGGCCTATTCCGCACACGACCGAGGGCGGCATCCGCGTCGGCGTGGCCTACCTTCATCACCTCCTCTACGCCTTCTCGAACGAACGCCTGGCACTTGCGGCGTACCTTCAAGGGGAAGGCTCAGTGCGCGAGCACGGAGTTTTTCCCTCCAGCGAGTCGTACGTCGCCAACATCCTCGCGCTCGCCCGCTAGGTCCCAAAAGGAACGACCGATGGGCGAGGTGCGTCGCGCTGCGGCTCTTCGACTTCGACCGGGCTAGAAGCCGCAGGCCCAATCCCGCTCTGAGCGGATGGCCGCTTGGCAGAGAGCTATCCTGGGGCGGTGGCGAGCATCCAGTCGCTTCGAGGTCGGCTCCCGTTCATCGTCTTCGTCTTCGTGCTGGTGATTGCGGTCGTGATGATCGGCTTTGCGTGCGTCTGCATCGCCGATCATCCGGGGAAGGCGCTCGATCGTGCGAGCTCCACAACTCCGGCAGGGACACCGGTGATCGAAATGTGGCCGCTGATCGTGCTTCTCCTGGGCCCCGTCTTGATGTTCGTCATACCGCCGCGACGTGCCCAGGGGCGCGCCTCGCCTTCCCTATTGCAGCGCTTCCTCTTCTGAGTTCAGCCACGCCCTGCGATGGCCCGGGCTGCGCCGATCAATTTCATCGAAAGGAAGTCGCATGTCGCAACCCATGAACACGAAAAAGCAACCTGGAAGGCCGCCGCTGTGGCGGAGCCTTGCAACGCTCGCCGCCATCGTCGTAGTGGTAGTCGGTGTCGGCGTAGGGCTGAGCGTGCTCAAGCGTTCAGACTCCTCGAGCGCGTCTGGTCTGATTCGAGGGCTGCCAAGGACGCCGGATTACCACTCGCTCCTCGTCTCGCCTACGGACCCGAAACGCATCGTTCTCGGCACGCATTACGGGCTGTTCAACTCCGACGATGGAGGAGCGAGCTGGCGTCGCACCAATTTCGACCGCCGCGACGCAATGAACCTCGCCCGGACCCGCGCTCAGTCGGTGGTTTGGGCAGCTGGGCACAAGGTGCTCGCGAAGAGCACAGATGGCGGCAAAACATGGCAGGACGTCTCGCCGCCGGGCCTCCCGTATCTCGACGTTCACGGCTTCGCGGCTGACCCCCGCACCGCCGACATCCTGTACGCCGCGATCTCCGGCAACGGCCTCTACCGCTCGAGAGACGGAGGCGACTCATTCTCGCTCGTGACACACGAGGTCGGCGGGGACGTCTTCGCGCTAGCTGTTACACGGGCCGGACAAATCCTCGCGGGCGACACGCGCCGCGGGTTGTTGTCGAGCCGCGACGGCGGCCGGACCTGGAGCACAGTCTTCAGTTCGCCCGTGATCGGGCTTGCCGTCAATCCGAAACAGCCGCAGCGAATCCTGGCGAGCGGCCAGATCACACAGCTCTCAGCCGACGGCGGCCGCCACTGGAAGCTCGTGCTGGCCTTGAACAAAGGTACAGGGCCGGTCGCGTGGTCGCCGAGCGCGCCTGCGACGGCGTATCTCGTCGGGTTCGACGGGGCGCTCTACCGATCGAGCGACGGCGGCGAGAACTGGCAGCCCGTCCACGCGAAGGCGGAATCGAAATGACCGCGCTCATCCTCGGATTGTGCGCGCTCGCCTGCCCGCTCTCGATGCTGGTGATGATGTGGTTCATGCGGAGGGACGCCGGACCTCCATCGCGCGACGAGGAGGGCGACTGGTCGACAGGGGGAAGGGTGGCGAGCTCGTCTCCGCGATCGCCGCCGACAAGAGACCCCTCGCGCCCAGCTTCGACCTGCCGGTGCTCTGGAATCACCCGGAGACCTGGCCCCCGTCGGTACAAGCGGCGCTCGACGACGGCAGGGTCTCGTTGACGGAACTTCGCGGCCATCCGGTCGTGATCAACTTCTGGGCCTCGTGGTGCGTCCCATGCAAGGCGGAAGCGCCACGGCTCGCCGCCGCGGCCAAAGCACACGCGGGAGAGGTCCTTTTCCTCGGCATCGACGTGCAGGACTTCAAGAGCGACGCCCGGCGCTTCCTGAGGAAGCACGGCGCGAACTATGTCTCCGTCCGCGACGGTGGCGACTCGACCTACTCCGCCTACGGGCTGACAGGTCTTCCTGAGTCCTATTACCTCGATGCTCGAGGCCGGATCGTCGCGCACGACGTCGGCGAGGTCTCGGATGAAGAACTCGAAGTCGGGATCGCCAAGCTGACCGACGTGAGCCCTTCATGAAGCGACCCGTCATCGCCCTGGGTGTAACGCTGCTTCTACTCGGCCCGATTCTTGCCCTCGCCGTGCTCAGCGGGAGAGGCAGCTCCTCGCCGCCAGTGGCGGCGAACGCGACGTCGGCAGGCCCCTACCGCGGAAGTAAGCCGCCAGGGCGGATTTCGATGCCCGAGTTCACACTTCGCGACAACTTCGAAACGAAGCTGGACTCGCGCAATCTCCGCGGCAAGGTCGTGATCCTCACGTTCCTGGACAGCCACTGCACCGCCGCCTGCCCGATCATCGCGTCTCAGATCGCACAGACGCTGCGGCGTCTCACGCCAGCGCAGCGGCGTCAGGTTGAGGCGGTTGCGATCTCGAGCGATCCCGTCACCGACACGCCAGCCGCCGTCCGCTCATTCCTCGCCAAGCAGCAAGCACTCGGGAAGCTCCGCTACCTCGGCGCCAGCGAGCCAGTCGGACATCTCAAGACCATCTGGCGGGCGTTCGACATCCTCGCGTCTGCGGAGACCGGACAACACACCGTGCACTCCGCGCCCGTGCGCATTTACGACCGCGCGGGAATCTGGGTCTCAACCCTGCACGCCGGTGCCGATCTGAGCATCACGAATCTCAGCCACGACGTAAGAACAGCCCTCTCGCGGTCGAATTAGTTCGACTGGTTGCATATTCGAGCGTACTTGCCTCAGTCCGGTGGAACAGCCACAATCCCGGACCTATGCTGCGGCACAGCTACCGGTTCCGCCGCCTGCTGACGCTCATCGCAGCATCCCTCGTGCTCGGGGTCGCGGCTCACGGTGTCTGCCAGGCAATCGAGCACCACGACGCCGTGAAAGACGCGATCGCGCTCTGCGCTGCGGCTGTGGCTCTGATCGCGACGATGCGCCTTGCCGGCGGAGGAGGAGACAGGCGGCGCAAGGTGCCAATGGTGTGGGTCGCCCTTGGTGAGTTGATCCCAGCCGTGGCTGTCTCCCTGGCTGCAGCGCTTCCAGAACTGACGCTCGCCCTGGCGGTTCGATTTTCGAGCCGTCTCGGTTCTCTGACCTCGAGCAAGGAGGGTGAGCGTGAGAAGACGCCTAGTTGGCTTAGTCCTGACCGGTATCGCTGCAGCCAGCGCCGCTGCCTGCGGCGGAAGTAAGAGCACGGCAAATCCAGAGTCAACGTCCGCGGGCTCAGCCGTTCGCTTCGACCGCGCCTTAATCGACGCGATGGTGCCGCATCACCAGAGCGCCATCGCGATGGCACAGGCCGCGAAGAGCGCGGGCTTGAGTGAGCCCGAGTTGATCAAGGTGGCAGACAACATCGTCGCCAGTCAGCAGGCCGAAATCGCTGACATGCGCGATTGGCGGGAAAGCTGGTTTGGGTCGAGCACGATTGACCCGCAGGGAGCTGACCCTCTCGGCCTTTCCGAGGCTGAGATGGGGATGCAGCACGATGCGGATTTCTCTGGTGCCGAGGATGTCAATCAAGCGTTCGCGACGAGGATGATCGACCATCACCGCGGAGCGATCCGGATGGCCGAACTCGCGCAGGATCGCGCGGAACACCACGCGATCAAGAGCTTGGCGGACGCGATCATCGCCGCTCAGAAACGAGAGATCGCAATCATGGAGAAGCACGCCGGGGCGATGCACCATGAGGGATAGAGAAATCACGGAGGCGCTCGATGCGCCGCCGTCGCGCCCGCTCGCGCCCGATCTTCACAAGCCATCGACGCTCACGCCGCCAGCGCCTCCTGCGCGCCTTCGCACTCGCGGTCTTGATCCTCGCCTTGCTACTCGGCCTGTTCGCAGCCTGCGACAAGCGGCCGTGGCGGCGCGGTCAAGAAGCCTCAGCCGGGGCCGGTCATGTCGGGCGCTCTGCGCTGTCCTGATCGCGTCTGTGGCTCTCGGCTTGCTTCTGACGAGCCCCGTCCGTGCTGAGCCGCCGCAGATCGCGGCCAAGCGCGCGGAGGCGCAGCGTGTGCTGAACGAGATCCAGACGCTGGATAGCCGGCTCAGTAAGGCAATCGAGGCGTACAACGGTGCGAGCGATCAGCTCGCCCAGATCGAGCGTGAGCGGGCGCTTAATACTCGACGCCTCGAGATCGGTAGACGCAACCTCACCGTCGCCCAGCAACGGCTCGGTGCTCGGCTGCGTGCGATCTACACGTCCGACCAGGAGGACTCGACGCTGGCGATCATCCTCGGCTCGCGGAGCCTCAGCGATTTCCTGAACCGGATCGAGACAGTCAACAGTGTCGCCTCGCAGGACACGCAGGTGCTAGGAGAGATCAAGCGCTTCAAGCATGACGTCGCCGTCCGTGGCGTCCAGCTCCGCAAGGCGCACGTGCGCCAGGAGCAGGTCGTGGCCGAGCGAGCCGCAGCAAAGCAGCAGGTTGAAGCAGGCCTCGCTGAGCGCCGTCGCCTGGTGGCCTCGATCAAGGACGAGATCGGGAGGCTGCAGGTGGAGGAAAGGCGGCGACAGGAGCAGCTCCGAATCCAGGCCCAGGCTAGGATGCGGGCGACAATCGCCGCGCAGCAGCAGGCTTCGGCGGAGGCACAGCGAACCGACATCGTCGGCGCCACGGCGGTCACCCCGGAAGGGATCTCAGTGGCTCCGCCATCGAGGTATGGGGGTGTGGTCGGGATCGCGATGCAGTACCTTGGAGTCCCCTACGTCTGGGGAGGCGCCTCTCCATCCGGGTTCGACTGCTCCGGGTTCGTCCTGTACGTCTATGCCCAGGTCGGCGTCTCGCTGCCGCACTACGCTGCTTCCCAGTACAACTATGGCGTCCCGGTCTCACAAGACCAGCTAGAGCCGGGTGATCTCGTGTTCTTCGACGGACTGGGGCACAACGGGATCTACATCGGTGGCGGCCAATTCATCCACGCCCCGCACACCGGGGACGTGGTCAAGATCTCCAGCCTCTCCGAACCCTGGTACGCAGGGAACTGGGTGGGCGCAAGGCGACTCTAGCGCCAGTTGCCTCGCGCCTTGCGCTCGCGAGACACGCTCGTGCTACCGAGGCCTCTCGACGCGCGCAGGGAGTTGCAGGCGTTTGAGCGCTAGCGCGTTCACTGCGACGAGCACGCTGGAGCCGGACATCGAGATCGCGCCGATTTCTGGGCGTAGCGTGAAGCCGAACGGCTCGAAGACACCGGCCGCGATCGGGAGGGCTAGCGAGTTGTAGCCGATCGCCCAGGCGAGGTTCTGCCGCATCTTTCGGACGGTTCCGCGGCTGATCGCGATCGCGTCGGCGACGTCGAGCGGGTCGGAGCGCATCAGCACGATGTCGGCGGTCTCGACGGCTACGTCGGTGCCGGCGCCGATCGCGATTCCGACCTCGGCCTGGGCAAGCGCGGGCGCGTCGTTGACGCCGTCTCCGACCATCGCCACCTTGCGGCCCTGTGCCTGGAGCTCCGCGACTTTCGCCGCCTTCTCTGCCGGGAGCACTTCGGCCAGCACCTCGTCGATGCCGACCTCGGCGGCGATGCGCTTGGCAGTCGCCTGGTTGTCCCCGGTCAGCATCACGGCTCGGACTCCGATCTCCTTCAGCGCGGCGACGGCATCAGCCGCTGTCTCCCGCGGTGTATCGGCGATCGAGATCAAGGCAGCTGCCCGGCCGTCAATTCCGACGTGCACGACCGTCTGACCCTGGCCGGCAAACTCCGCCGCCCGCGCAGCGAGGCCGTCGAGCGGGATCCGCTCACGCTCCAGCAACCGTGCGTTGCCCACTGTAAGTCGACGTCCCTCGACCGTCGCCAGAGCGC
>WNGB01007511.1_pt1 | contig 31112 bp, 20 predicted proteins | sample 5400681 | NCBI WGS metagenome assembly WNGB01 (sample SAMN13153367, study PRJNA577476) | soil metagenome | isolation source: 115 cm soil or saprolite under grassland replicate 2 | place: USA:California | collected 2016-06-15
GCTGGACCGGGAGGACCGGGAGCGCAGCCGGCCGGCCGGCGAGCGCGGCGGCGTACAGCTCGGCGAGCTCGCGGAGGAAGAGCGCGAGGGACCAGCCGTCGGCGATGATGTGGTGAAAGGCGAGGAGGAGGCCCCCTCCCAAGCACAGGATCGCCCGCCACAGCGGGCCTCTCTCCAGGTCGAAGGGCCGCACGGCCTCGCGCCCCAGCAGCTCTACCGTCTCCGGCTCGATCCGCTCCGGCGGCAGGGCGCCGAGGTCGGCCACGGTGAACGGCAGGTCTCCGGAGGGCAGGATCTCCTGGACCGCTCCGTCGCCCCGAGCGGGAAACCGGGTCCGCAGAGCCTCGTGCCGGTCCTGCAGCTCCCTGAGGGCGTGGACCAGGGCGGGCAGATCGAGCCGCCCCTCCAGGCGCACGGCGACCGGGATGATGTAGGAGCCCGGCTCCAGGCGCTCGTGGAGCCAGAGGCGCTCCTGGGCCGGGGACAGGGGGAGGGGCGCATCGCGCGGCACTGCGACGAGCGGAGGCAGGTCGTCCCGCGGCCCGGCGAGCGCCGCCTCGACGCGGACCGCCAGGGAGGCCAGGGTACGGGCCTCGAACAGGGTGCGGATCGGCAGCTCCGTTCCCAGCTCCTCGCGCACCCGCGCCGCCACCTGGACGGCGAGGAGCGAATGACCGCCGAGCACCCAGAAGTCGTCCTCCCGGCCGATCGTCTCGCTGCCGAGGACCTCCCCCCAGATCCGCGCCAGCGCCCCCTCGACCGGTGTCCGCGGCGGGCTCGCTCCCGCCGTCCCGGCGGCCTCCGTCGCGAGCCCCGCCAGGGCGCGGCGGTCCACCTTGCCCGACGGCGTGACGGGCAGGGCCTCCAGGCGGACGAAGGCGGAGGGGATCATCGGCTCGGGGAGGCGCGGCCCCAGGAAGGCCCGCAGCCCGGCCGCGTCGAGCCGCTCCCCCGCGGCAACGATGAAGGCCGCCAGCCGGCCGGCCGCGTCGGCCGCCACCGCGACCTCGCGCACGGCCGGATGCTCCGCCAGGGCCGCCTCCACCTCCCCGGGCTCGATGCGCACGCCGCGCACCTTGAGCTGGGCGTCGATCCGGCCGAGGACCTCCAACGCCCCGTCCGGCCGGTGGCGCGCCAGGTCGCCGGTGCGGTACAGGCGCTCGCCCAAACCGAGCCAATACCCGGCGAAGGGGCTGGGTTGGAAGCGCTCCGCGGTGAGGTCCGGCCGGTGGAGGTAGCCGCGGGCGAGACCGGTGCCGCCCACACAGAGCTCGCCGGGCACCCCGGCCGGCACCGGCGCGAGCTCCCGGTCCAGCAGCCAGACCTCCGCACCGCCGATCGGTCGCCCCACCGGCAGGCGCTCGCCGCCGCAGTCGCCGACCTCGGCCGCGGTCGCGGCGATCGTCGCTTCGGTGGGACCGTAGGCATTGAACACGCGACGGCCGGCCGCCCAGCGGCGGGCGAGGGCGGGCGGGAACTGCTCGGCGCCCACGTCCACCACCGCCAGCTCCGGCAGGTCCACGTCCGGCAAGGCGGCGAGGGCCGACGGTGTGATCACCAGGTGGGTGATCCGACGCGCACGGAGCAGCCGCGCCAGGTCCGGCCCCGGGAGCCGGGCCGCGCGCGGCGCCAGATGGAGCTGGGCGCCGCGCACCAGGGTCACGAGGATCTCCCACAGCGCCGCATCGAAGCTCGGCGCATGCCACTGCAGGACGCGGCTGCCGGCCGTGATCCCGAGCGTGCGCTCCTGGAACGCGATCAGGCCCGGCAGCCCGGCGCGCGGAATCATCACCCCCTTGGGACGGCCCGTGGAGCCCGAGGTGTAGATCACATACGCCAGGCAGCTGGCGGGCACGGCGCCCCTCACCCCCTGGCCCCCTCCCACCTGTGGTTTCGAGGCTTTGGCGATCTCCTCCCGGGTCAGGACCATGGCCGGCCGCGCATCGTCCAGGAGGAAGGCGACGCGCTCCACCGGGTCGGAGGGATCGACCGCCAGGAACGCGCCGCCGGCCTGCAGCACGCCGAGGAGCCCTACGATCAGCTCGGGCGAGCTCTCGGCCTGGAGCGCCACGAGGACGTCCGGCCCCACGCCGCGGCGGCGCAGATGCCGGGCGAGACCGGCGGCGCGCTCGCGCAGCTCCCGGTAGGTCCATCGCCGCTCGCCGTCATCCAGGGCGGTCGCCTCCGGCGTTCGTGCGGCCGGCACGGCCAGGAGATCCGCCAGATCCGGGCCAGCCTCCCTCTGGACGTCGTTCCACTCGACCAGGACCTGATGCCGCTCGGCCTCGCCGAGGAGCGGCAGGTCGGCCAGCCGCCGGTCAGGATCGGCGGCCATGCCCTGCAGCAGGAGCGCCAGCTGCGCCAGGATGCGCGCCGCCTCTGCGGGAGCGAAACGGGAGCGGTCGAAGCTCAGATCGAGCCGCAGGCGCGGGCCGGGCGTGGCCGCGAGCGCCAGGGGGTACGGCTCGCTTTCGCGGGCGTCGACAGCCGCCACCGCCACGCTGTCGGCGCCGGCCGGAGGGTCCGCCGGATAGCTCTCGAAGGCCACGAGGCTCTCGAACAGCGGGAGTCCCCGCGGCACCTCGCTCCAGCCGTGCACGGCGAGGAGAGGCGCCGCCGCATGCTCCTGGAGATCGAGAAATGCGCCATGGGCCTCGGCGAGCCAGGGGAGCAGCGGCCGGTCGTGCTCCATGCGCAGGCGCAGCGGCAGCGTGTTGATCAGCATGCCCACCAGCGACGCCTCGATCGCCAGGTGCGGCGGCCGCGTCGAGACCACGGCGCCGCAGACCACGTCCTCCTCTCCCGCGCGGCGGGCCAGGAGCAGGCACCAGGCGGCGTGGACGAGAGTCCCCGCAGTGAGGCGATGGCGCCGCGCCAGCTCGCCGAGCCGCGCGGTCGCGCCGGCGTCGAGGAGATGGCCGGTCTCGCCGCTCTCGCCTCCCGGAGCGGCAGGCCGGCCGCCGACTGGCGTCGGGGCGCGGAAGCCGGCGAGGGCCCGCCGCCAGTACGCCTCCGCCGCGCGCAGGTCGCGCCCGCGCAGCCAGGCCACGCACTCCGCGAACGGCCGCGGCCGGGGCAGCGCCGCGGCCGGCCCGCCGCTCTCCTCGCCGTAGAGGGCCAGGAGCTCGCGCAGCAGGACCGGCTGGGACCATCCGTCGAGGATCAGATGATGGTGGGTCCAGAGGAGCCACCATCTGGCTTCGCCGCGGCGGATCAGGAGGACGCGCAAGAGCGGCGCCCGCGCGAGGTCGAACCCGCGCCGCCAGTCCTCCTCGCGACGCGCCGCCAGGGCGTCTTCCGTCTCCGGCTCGGGCCGGCCGCGCCAGTCTTCCTCGCGCCACGGAAGCTCCGCGGTCCGGTGAGCCACCTGGACCGGATGGGGCAGCCCTTCCCAGTGGAAGGACGTCCGCAGGACGCCGTGCCGCGCGACCAGCCGTTGCCAGGCCCGGCGCAGCGCGGCTGGATCGAGGGCGCCGTGGAGCTCGCAAGACATCTGGAGGAGGTAGGAGCCCGGCCCTGGCGTCGCCAGGCTGTCGAAGAGGATGCCTTCCTGCGCCGGGGTGAGACGGCTGATGGACTCCGGACGATTCACCACGACCTCACTCCAGAAGGGCCAGGAGCTTGTCCAGGCTCCCCTGATCGAGCTCGGCGCCGGGGAAGTCGGAAGGCATCAGCACCGCTTCCTCGCGAGAGTCGGCCAGCTCCCGCAAGGCCTCGCGGCAGGTTGCCGCCAGGCGCTCGATCGTCGCGCGGCGGTGGAACGCCGGGCTGTAGGCCCAGGTCATCGCCAGCCGCCCCCCCAGCACATGCGCATTGATCTCCAGCAGATGGCTCCGCCGCCCGCCCGGCGCATGGTCCGGGCCCGCGGGCTCCGGCGCCAGGCCGATCCCCCCGGCGCCCAATGCGGCGTCGAGCTGCCCCAGATAGTTGAACAGGAGGCCGGGCGGCACGGCGGGGGTCAGGCGCGCCGCGGTCTCCTCACCCCCGAGCCAGCGCAGGAGACCGTACCCGAGCCCCTTGCCCGGCCCCCGCTGCAGGAGGCCGCGCAGCGTCTCCTTCACCGCCCGCAACGCGGCGCCCGGCGTCGCGGCCCCCCGCAGGTCGAGCCGCACCGGCGAGACCGCGGTGAACCAGCCCACGGTCCGCGACAGGTCGAGCGGCTCCTCGCCGGCGGCGCCGCCGGAGATCACCGCCTCCCCCTGCCGGCCGTGCCCTTCGAGATCCAGGAACAGCGCGGGCTCGCCGATCCAGGGCGCCAGGGCGCGCACCAGGGCGGAGAGCAGGGCCTCCTCGATCCCCGCGTGGTGGACCTCCGGCACCCGCTGGAGCAGGGCGCGGGTGGTCTCCGCATCGAGCTCCACCGCCACCTGCTCCGCCGCGCCGGCGGTGTTCTGCTCGGGACGGCCCGGAAGATCGACCGGCAAGGGCGGAGCCCCGGCGTGGACCACCTCCTCCCAGCGCGGGAGCTCGGACCTCAGATCCTCTCCCGCCGCCGCGGCCGCGAGCCGCTCGGCCCAGCGCCGCCACGACACAGGCGGCGGCGGCAACCGGGCCGGCTGGCCGCGCCGCAGCCGGGCGTCCGCCGCCATCAGATCCGCCAGGAGCACGCGCCAGGAGACGCCGTCCATGATCAGGTGATGGGCGAGCAGGAAGAGCCGGGGCCGCTCCCCCGGCGGGACGGCGAACAGGACGGCCCGGAAGAGCGGTCCCTTTTCCAGATCGAGCAGATCGAGCCCCGCCTGGAGGACCGTACATCCCGCGGTGACCGCGGCGGCGCGCCGCGCCTCCGGCAGCGCCACCAGGTCGACCACGGCAAAGGGGACCGGGCCGCCGGCCGGCGCGATCTCCTGCCGCCGGCCGGCGCCGTCGCGCGGGAAACGGGCGCGCAGCGCGCCGTGGCACTCGACGAGAGCCGCCACCGCCCGTTCCAGACGCGACGGATCCACCGTCTCCTCCGGCCCCCCGTCCGCTAAAACCAGGAGGAGGGGCATGTTCCAGTGTTGCGGCTCCGGCAGGTCCTGGGCGAAGAACCAGCGCTGGATCGGAGTCAAGGGCGCCGGTCCGGCGCCGTCCCCCGCCTCGACGTCCGGAACGGAGCGCGGAATCCTCTCCGCGATCTCCGCCAGCTCCGCCACGGTCGGGTGGGCGAAGACCATCCGCGGATCGAGACGCAGCCCCACCTCGGCGGCGCGGCCGATCACCTGCAGGCTGAGGATCGAGTCGCCGCCGAGGAGGAAGAAGTCGTCGTGGACGCCGACCTGCTCGACCCCCAGCACCTCGGCCCAGATGCGCGCCAGGGCCTCCTCGGCTGGCGTGCGCGGCGCCGCGCAAGGCGCTCCGGTCTCCGACCGCTCCCCCTCGGCGGGCGGCGGCAGGGCGCTCCGGTCCAGCTTGCCCGAGGGGGTCCGCGGCATCTCCGCGAGCAGGACGAAGGCGGACGGCAGCATGAAACGCGGCAGCCGGTCGCGCAGGAAGGCCTGCAGATCGCCCGCGGCCGGCGCGGCCCCGGGGCGGGGGACGACCCAGGCGCAGAGGCCCGGCGGGACCGGCCCGACGGCAGCCTCCGCCACCTGCGGATGGCTGCGCAGCGCGGCCTCCACCTCCTCGGGCTCCACGCGGGAGCCGCGCACCTTCACCTGCCGGTCGATCCGGCCGAGGAACTCGAGCTCCCCGTCCGAACGGCGCCGGACCCGGTCGCCCGAGCGGTAGAGGCGCGCGCCCGGCTCATCAGCGAAGGGATCAGGAACGAAGCGCTCGGCGGTCAGCTCCGGCCGGCCGAGATAGCCGCGCGCCAGGCCCGCGCCCCCCAAGCAGAGCTCCCCGGGCACACCCAGAGGAGCCAGATCCAGGTCGCCGTCCAGCACGAGAACGCGCACGTTCGCCAGCGGCCGGCCCAGGGGGAGCCGCTCCTCGTCTCCTCTCGTCTCGGAAAGCGCCGCCACGGTCGCGATCACCGTCGCCTCGGTGGGGCCGTAGGCGTGGAAGACGCTCCGCCCGGGCGCGGCCCAGGCGCGCGCCAGCTCCGGCGGGACCACATCCGCGCCGATGCACAGCACGCGCAGGTCCGGCAGCGGCCGGAGAGGCATCGCGCCGAGCGCCGCCGGCACCGCATGCAGATGGGTGACGGCGTGTTCCTCCAGAAACCGGCCGAGGGCGTCGCCGAGCAGCTCGGGCGGCGCCAGAAGGAGCGCTGCCCCGTAGGGCAACGCCCAGGCGGTCTCGCCCAGGGAAATATCGAACCCGAGCGGACCGAGCTGCAGCACCCGGTCGCCCGGCCCGCTGCGGAAGCCGGGGACCCGCGCCCAGGCCAGGGCGTGATTGGCGAGCGCCCGGTGCGGCACCATCACCCCCTTGGGCCTGCCGGTGGAGCCCGACGTGAAGAGGACGTACGCCAGCTCGTCCGGCTCCTCCGGCGAGTGGAGCGGAAAATCGCTCCGCGCCGCGATCTCCGCGGTATCGCCCTCCTCGGTGATCAGGAACGCAGCGCCACTGTCCTCCAGCACGAGAGCCCGGCGCGCCGCGGGCCAGGACAGGTCGAGCGGCACCCAGACGCCGCCCGCCTTCCATACCCCCAGGAGGGTCACGAACGCTCCCGGCGAGCGCTCCAGGGCCACGGCCACCCGCTGCCCGGCCCGCAGCCCCAGGGAGATCAGGTGCCGTGCCAGCCGGTTCGCGCGGCGGTCGAGCTCGCCGTAGGTCAGCGTCTCCCCCTCGCCCACGACGGCCGGTGCGCCGGGGTCGAGAGCCGCCCGAGCCTCGAACAGCTCGTGGAAGCATTGCGCCGGTATCTCCTCCGCCACGCCATTCGCCAGCCGGAGCAACTCCCGCCGCTCTTCCTCTCCCAGATCAGACAGGACTCCCAGAGGCTGCTCGGCAGCGCCGGGCTCTCCGAGCTCTGCGAGCAGGGTCTCCAGCCGGCCGAGGAGGCGCGCCACGGCCGCCGGATCGAACAGCCGCCGGTCCCACGACCCGCGGACACGCAAATCTTCCCCTGGCACCACCGCCACGTTCAAGGGATAGTTGGTCCGCTCGAGCGTCTCCATCTCGGTCACCCGCAGGCCCGACTCGGCCAGCAGCACCGGATCGGCCGGATAGTTCTCGAACGCGAAGAGCGAAGAGAAAAGAGGCATCCCGCTCCAGCGCTGGATATCGGCGAGCGAGGTCCGCTGAAACGAGATCATCTCCCCCTGGAGCGCCTGGAGCCGGCGCAACCAGGGGCTGAGGAGCTCCGCCGGCTCGATGTGCACGCGCAGCGGCAGAGAATTGATCCACAGGCCCACGGGAGACGCCTCTCCAGCCAGCTGCGGCGGCCGGCCCGCCACCACAGTGCCGAACACGACGTCCCTCCGGCCGGCGGTCCGCGCCAGGACGAGCGCCCAGGCGCCGGCCGCCACGGCCGCGAGGCTCACCCGGCAGGAGCGTGCCAGCTCGCCGAGCCGCGACGTGGTCTCGGCCGGCAGCATGAAATCCCGGGCCACGAGGTCGTCGGGCTCAGCCGGTCCGCCCGGAGCCGGGCCATCCCCCAGACGCCGCAGCGCGTCCAGAGGCGTGGGCTCGGCGAATCCGGCGAGCGTCTCCCGCCAGAACGCCTCGGCCACCGCCGCATCCTCCGCCTCCGGGGAGCCGATCAGCTCGCCGGACGCCGGCGGGGGCAGGACCGTTCCTCCATAGAGGGCGAACACCTCGCGCAGGACGAGAGGGACCGACCAGCCGTCCAGCAGGAGGTGATGGCACGTCCAGACCACGCGCCAGGCTTCCTCCTCCTCGCGGGCGAGAAAGAGGCGCAGCAGCGGCGGTCGCTCCAGATCGAACCCCTGCCGCGCATCCTCCCGCAGGAAATCGCGAAGCCGCTCTCTCCGAGCCGCCGAGGAGAGGCCTCGCCAGTCTTCGAGTCGCCAGGGGAGATCCGCACTGGGATGTACCACCTGCACCGGCCGCTCTCCCGCAATGCGGAACGACAAGCGCAGCGCTGGGTGCCGCGCCAGGACCCCGCGCCACGCCCCGACGAACGCGTCGAGATCGAGATCCCCTTCGATACGGCAGCTGGACTGCTCCACATAGATGCCGGACCCCGGAGCGGCCAGGCTCTCGAAGAGCATCCCGGACTGGAGCGAGCTCAGAGGGAGGGTCGTCTCTGGGGAGGGAGGCGGGTGCAGGGCCGAGCGAGGACGGAGCGCAACTTTCTGAGCTCGAGCCACCGCGGCCAAGCCCGCCACCGTCGGGCTCTCGAACAAGTCGCGCGGCACCAGCTGGAAACCCAGCTCCTGGGCGCGGCCGATGACCTGGAGGCTCAAGATTGAATCGCCACCGAGCGCGAAGAAGTCATCGTGGACGCCCACCCGCTCGACTCGCAGGATCTCCTCCCAAATGCGCGCCAGGGATGCCTCATCGGGCGTCCGCGGCGCTGTGTGGACCGTCTCCGCGGCGCCCTCCCCCTCCGTCCCGCGCGCCGCCAGGGCCTGCAGATCCGGCTTGTCCGAGGAGGTGCGCGGCAGGCTGGCCAGGAGCACGAAGAGGGAGGGGACCATGGCCTCGGGCAGGGTGCGGCGCAGGAAGGCGCGCAGACCCGAAGGCTCGGGCGCGGCTCCCGGGTGGGGGACGAGCCAGCAGCGGAGGCCCCCTCCCGGACCGGGGACCACCACAGCGTCCGCTACTTCCGGATGCCGCCGCAGCGCCGCCTCCACCTCCTCGGGCTCGACGCGGACGCCATGCACCTGGACCTGGCGGTCGCTCCGGCCGAGGAAATCGAGGCGGCCGTCGGCAAGCCGGCGCGAGCGGTCCCCCGTCCGGTAGAGGCGCTCGCCCGGGACCTCCGCGAACGGATCGGGCAGGAAGCGCTCGGCGGTCAGGTCCGGCCGCCCGGAGTAGCCGCGCGCCAGGCCTACGCCCCCGAGGTACAGCTCGCCGGTCACGCCGAGCGGGACCGGCTGCATCCCGCCATCCAGCACCAGGGCGCGGAGGTTGGGCAGCGGCAGGCCGATGGGGAGGCGCGGCTCGTCTCCCGTCACCCGGGCGATCGTGGCCATCACCGTGGCCTCGGTCGGACCGTAGCCGTCGAGGGCGAGCCGGCCCGGCGCAGCCCAGGCCCGCACCAGCTCCGGGGAAACCACGTCCGCGCCCAGATCGACGACGCGCAGCGCCGGCAGCTCGCGGGGAGGGACCATCGCCAGGGTGGCCGGCGCGGTGATGAGATGCGTGATCGCCCGCTCCTCCAGGAGACCGCCGAGAGCGGTACCGAAGAGCCGCTCGGGCGCCGCACAGTGGAGGGCGGCGCCGTGGACCAGCGCCAGCGCGGTCTCTCCCAGGGCCACGTCGAACGCCGGCGCCGCGAGCCGCAGGATGCGGCTGCCCGGCCCCAGCCGGTAGCCCGGCACGCCTCCCCACCCCAGGGCCAGGCTCGCCAGCGCCCGGTGCGGCACCATCACCCCCTTGGGCCGGCCGGTGGAGCCCGACGTGTAGATCACGTACGCCAGGTGGTCCAGCTCCGGGCCTCCCGCCACCGGCGCCGCGCTCTGCCGGGCGATCTCCGCGGCGTCGCGGTGGAGCAGCTCCCTGTCGATCAGGAGCCGGGAGCCGCTGTCCTCCAGGACCAGGGCGCGCCGCTCCTCCGGCCATGCCGGATCGAGAGGCACGTAGGTCCCGCCGGCCTTCCAGACGGCGAGCAGGGCCACCACCCCCTCGGCGGTGCGCTCCAGCGCCACGGCCACCCGGTCCTCGGCGGACAACCCGCGGGCCCGCAGATGCCGGGCCAGCCGGTTCGCCCGCCGGTCGAGATCGGCGTACGACAGCTCCTCCGCCTCGGAGACCGCGGCCGGCGCTTCCGGGGCCAGGGCCGCCCTCGTCTCGAACAGCTCGTGGATGGGCCGCAGCGGGAAATCGGCGGCGGTGTCGTTCCACTCCACCAGCAGAGCGGCGCGCTCGGCCGCGGAGAGGAGAGGCAGGTCGATGAGGCAAACGTCCGGATCGAAGACCGCCGCTTCGACGAGGCGCAGCCAGTGCCCGGCCAGGCGCCAGGTGGTCGCCGCGTCGAACAGCTCGGCGCTCGACTCGATCCACAGCCTGTCGCCGTCCGGCCGCTCGTCGACCCCGAGCGCGAGGTCGGACTTCGCAGTCCCCGTCTGCGTCTCGGCGAACCGGACGAGCCGGGCGCCCGCCAGCTCCATCCCGGGCATCCCGGTCGGCTGCAGGGAGAAGGAGACCTGCGCGAGCGGCGGCCGCGAAGGATCGCGCTCCACCACCAGAGCGTCCACCAGCCTCTCGAACGGGATCTCCTGGTGCGCGAAGGCATCGAGAGAGACCCGCCGCACCTGGGCCAGGAAGTCGCGGAACGAGAGATCCCCGGCCGGCCGCAGGCGGAGGACCATCGTGTTGATGAAGAACCCGATCACGTTCTCGAGGTCGGGGTGATCGCGGCCGACGACCGGCGCCCCGACGAGCAGGTCCTCGCGTCCGGTATAGCGGTAGAGGAGAGCGGCCCAGGCCGCGAGCAGGATCATGAACAGGGTCGCGCCCTCGCGCGCGCCGCTCCGGCGGGCCTGGTCGAGGAGGCGCTGCGGCAGGGCGAGCTCCTGAAACCGGCCCGCGTCGCCGCGCGTCCTTGGGCGCGGCCGGTCCGCCGGCAGATCGAGCACCGTCGGAGCCCCGGCCAGCGCCTCCCGCCACCAGCCCAGGAGCTCATCCAGGAACGCGCCGCTCAGCCATTCCCGCTGCCACGCGGCATGGTCCGCCGCCTGCACGCGCAGCGGCGGGAGCGACGGCGGCGCCCCCTCGGCCAGCGCGGCACAGACGGCCGCCAGGTCGCGGAAGAAGATGGACATCGACAGGCCGTCGGTGACCGCGTGCGGCAGGGTGACCAGGAGCCGGTGCTCGCGCGCCCGGGCGCGCACCAGGAGGAGACGCAGCAGCGGCGCCCGTTCGAGGTCGAACGGCCGGCGCGCCTCGGAGGCCTCCAACCGTTCGATCTCGCCGTACCGCGCGCCGGCCGGCAGAGCCGAGAGGTCGGCCAGCGGCAGATCCAGGCGCGGCGGTGGATCGATGACCTGGGCCGGCCGGCCCGCGGTTTCGACGAAACGCGTGCGCAGCGACTCATGGCGGGCCGCCAGGACCTCCAGACCCCGCTCCAGAAGACCCGGCGCGAGCTCCCCTTCGAGATGGACCACGGACGGCACGTTGTAGGCCGGCGACTCCGGGTCGACCTGGGCGAGGAACCAGAGCTGCTGCTGTCCGAACGAGAGGGGATGGGAGGCGGCCGGCGCGCGCACCGGGATGGGCGGCGGGGCCGCGGGCCGCGGGCCGCGCAGCTCCTCCAGGAGGCGCCGTTGCTCCGGGCTCAGGGCGGCGAGGCGACGGGCGAGCTGTTCGCGGCGTGGATCGGAGACGGTCATGCTGCAAACAGAGCCCGTACCGACGGCCGGTTCAGCACGATCATGGTGAAGATCCCCAGCACCGTACCGACCGGCATGACGGTGCAGGAGATCCCGGCGATCACCATGCAGTATATCCAATTCCGGTGCCGCGCCAGCGACCTCCCGGCGACCAGGAGGCAGACGGCGTAGGTCAGCCCCACGAGGATGAAGCACCCGGCGAAGCACGAGAGGAGCCAGCCGACGAACGCCGGCGGCGCCTCATCCCCGAAGTCCATCCACCGGTTGGCCATGGCGAGCCCGATGAACAGGTGGACGGACGGAATCAGTGAGACGAGACCGATCAGCGCAGCCAGCACGTAGTGGAAGATCGACAGCAGCCGCAGGTGCTCCAGATCCTCGTTCATGACGGCACCTCCAGCCCCATTCTAGACCCCAAAAAAGAAAACGGGGCCCGACACAGGCCCCGCTCCCCCGGACCGCTACCGGGAAGGGCTTACTTCCTGCCGCCCTTCCTGCCGCCCTTCCCGCTCGGACGCTTCGGATTCGGATCGATCCGCAGCGCCTGGAACAGGCTCTTCTTGGCCTCGTCGGTGAAGATGAAGGCCGGCGTCCCCTCCTCGGAGAGAGCGCTCGCCGCCGTGGTCCGCGACGCGGTCTGGCCGAACAGGAATGGCGCCAGGTTCACCGGCGGGATTTCGCCGCCGAACTTGTCGTTGATGGCCGCGATGAACGAATTGGCGACGACGGCATAGCCGATCGCCGTGGGATGGACGCCGTCGTAGGAGAAAATGCCGCCCGTGAGGAAGGCCGGCGTGAAGGCGATGCCCCCCACTCCCACCTTGCCCTGCGCCGCCGCGGTGAGCATGGCATTGGTGTCGACCAGCGCCGCGCCGCGCTCGTTGGCGACGGTGCGGATGATGTTGTTGTAGGCCTGCACCCGCGCCGCGATGGTGGCGAGCTCGTCACCGGTCAGGAAGGCGGTGTCCGGCAGCGGCTTGCCCGAGCCGCCGAGCGCGGCCGGGATGCCGTTGCCCTTCGCCAGCTCCGCCGAGGCCGTCAGCAGGACCCGGTCGTTCGGGCCGAGCGGACCGTTGGGCCCGATCAGCGGTACCGGCTGGCCGTTGATCAGCACCGGCTGGCCGGTGGCCGGATTGGGCACGAACCGCGTCAACGTATTGACGAACGCGATCGTGGTGACGTCCGGGATGGTGGCGATCGCCATCTTGGCGTTGGTCGAGGCGAGCGTCGTCACCAGGGTCCGGAAGTCCGTCTCGAACTGCGCCACCGGCGTCAGCGTCACGCCCTCGATCACCACGCCCGAGGTGGCCGCGGCGAGGACGTCGTTGTTGCCGATCCAGATCGTCACGAACGTGGGGTTGAACAGCACGGCCTGCTGCAGAGCGGTCGTGTTGTGGAACGCCGACGGCCGGAGCACCAGGTCGTGCAGGCCGCCGGTGAAGGTCACCAGCACGTCGCGCAGGCGCGCGCCGGGCACCGCCAGGTTGTTGTAGGGGCGGGGGACCTGCAGGTTGGTCGGGCTGCCCTGCCCCGACTTGGGGGAGATGACCAGCGGCGCCAGGCTGGCGAGTTGGAGCTGGCCCGGGATGCCGGGCTCGGAGACCAGCGGCTGCTCGAAGCCGGTGGTCAGGCCGGTGGCCTGGCGGTAGAGCAGGGCCGGGTAGCTGTTGCGCTGGGCGGTCTCCACCAGGCTGCCGCTCTGGAAACCGGCGGTGAGGCTGTCGCCGATCGCGACATAGCGGGTGAAGTTGGCCGATCCGGTGTTCGGCTGGGCGAGAGCCGCGGCCGGCACGAGCACGGCGAGCGCCAAGGCGCACGTCAGGGTCTTGAGGCGGTACATCTTCATTCCTCCTATGGCGTTGCGCCGTCGATCAGAAGCTCACGGTCGCGCTGACCAGGAGAGCGTCTGTATTGTAGGTCCCGAAGAAGGTGCTGGCGTTCTCGCCCGGGAAATTGTGGTGGCGGGAGCGCTCGTCGAAAATCAGATACATGACCGCAAGGTCCAGGTGGCTCATGCCGTACCCGACCGTGAAACCGTTGCGGTTGGAGTCCGGCAGCAGGGGGGAGACGGCCTCTTCCGGCTGGGGGGTCTCGTCGTAGACATAGCCGAAGCGCCACTGGTTCCCGTTGCCCTGGGTCCAGCGCAGGCCGAGGCGGTAGTTGTAGGCGTCGTCCCAGTTCTGGGGGAGCCGCGCGTCCGGCAGCGAATTGGTGGCGCCGCCGGTGAAGTCGATCGGCACCTCGTCGAAGCTGCTCCAGCCCGTGTAGTTGAAATCGGCCTCGACGAGCAGGTTCGAGGTGATGCCGAACGCCAGGCCGAGGCTCGCCTCGTCGGGGAAGTCGATCTCGGTCTTCACCGGCAGGCTGACGCCGTACGGCAGGCGGGTGCGCAGGATGGCATCGAACTGCGCGTTGCCCGTGGGGACCTGGGTCACGTGGGCGTCGCCGTCGTACTTGACCTTGATCGCGCTGCGATACGAGAGACCCCAGGAGAAGCGGTCCGTCACCTTGTGGAGGAGGCCCGCGGTGAAGCCGTAGCCGTCGCTGTAGTCACCCTCCAGCTTGAGGCGGCCGACGTCGACGAACTGCTGGGTGAAGGGGTTGATCGATCCGACGTTGCGGTTCAGCTCCACGCTCGAAACCCGGGCGATGGCGCCGAAGCCGATGCTGAAATTCGGCGACACCTGCCAGCCCAGGGTGGGCTGGAGGTCGAAGGCCTCCAACGCCGCCTTGGTGCTCAGGAACCGGCCGCGGAACTGATTGGGGTTGTCCCATTCGGTGGTCAGGCCGAACGGGGTCATGACGCCGAAGCCGAACTTCCAGGTGCCGTTGATCGGCTGCACGTAATAGGCGTGGGGGGGGAACTCGGAGAGCTTCGTCTGCTCGGCGTGATAACCCGCCCCCGGGAAGGGGTTGTCCCCCTCGAGCTCGGCCTTGAGACCATGGATCCAGGTCGCGCCGACGGAGAACTGCCGGTGGTCGACGAATCCCAGGCCGCCCACATTGTGGAAGAGCAGAGATGGATCATCCGCCTGGGCGGTGAACGCCCCGGCCATGCCCATAGCCTTGGAGCCCTGCTCGAAGATGCTGAAACCGGCCGCGGACAGCGGCAGTGCGGTCAGGGCTCCGAGAGCTCCCACTCCCAGAGCTTGCAACAACATCAAACCTCCTCGCCTTCGCATTCTTTATCTCCTCTTGCAAAAAATTCTGGATGGTATCTGTCGTTTGCAGCTTGGCTCAAAGGTATTCCCAAGCGAGGGAGGGTGTCAACGGCTGAATGGGTGGGACGCCCCTGCTGGTATAGAGTAGGTCGCCGGAGGAGCGGACGCATGTTCGAGCACGAAATCCAGGAAGAGACGTTCCACAAGGTCCGGGAGTACCTGAATGACCTTTTCGAGGAACCTCCCTACCACGATCCCGAGACCCATCACTTCTACGTCCGCTACGGCACGACCGTGCTCGAGATCTCGGTGGAGCCCTACGGCTCCGACGAGGCGATCGTCGCCGTGATGTCCTACTGCGTCCAGGACGTGGAGCTGGAGGAGGACCTCCTCCTCGGGCTCCTCGAGCTGAACCACCAGATCACCTGCGGCTCGTTCTCGCTGGTGGGCAACGACATCTTCCTCTCCCACTCGCTGTTCGGCCGCAGCCTGGACGCGCGCGACCTGCTGCGGGCGATCACCTCGGTGGCCAACCTGGCCGACGACTACGACGACCGCATCGTGGCCCGCTTCGGGGGGCAGACCGCGCTTGAGAAGATCCAGGACACCGGCGGCCGGCGGCGCCGCCAGGGGGTCGGAGAAGAGTAAAACCCCCTACCGGTGCCCGAACTTGACCGCCGCCGCGGCTTCGCGGTCGAGCTCGCGCTCGCGGATCGACTCGCGCTTGTCGTACTGCTTCTTGCCCTCGGCGAGCGCGATCTCCATCTTGATCCAGTTGCCCTTCAGATAGACGGAGAGAGGGATCACGGTCTGCCCCTTGATCTGGGAACGGCCCAGCAGGCGGTCGATCTGCCGCTTCTTGAGCAGGAGCTTCCGGTCGCGCTCCGGAGGATGGTTCTCGCGATTGCCGTGGCTGTAGGGGCTGATGTGGGCGCCGATCAGCCAGGCCTCGCCGCCGCGGATCTCGACGAAGCTGTCCTTGAGCTGGACCTTGCCCAGGCGCGCCGCCTTCACCTCGGTGCCGGTGAGCCGCAGGCCCGCCTCGAACGTCTCCAGGATGTGGTAGTCGTGCCGCGCCCGCCGGTTCGACGCCAGCTCGCGGACGGCCGGCCCCTTCTCCTTCGCTCGGCTGTCGGGCTTCGCCATGAAGGGAGCATAGACCAAAGAGCCGCGACGCCTCTGCTACACTCGTTGCCTGCATGCGTTCGGCCATCGTCGTCCTCTGGCTCCTGGTGTTCGCGGCCAGCGCGGCGGCCGACGACCCTCGGATCCAGGGGCTCCAGATCTCCCTCGAGGGTGGCCGGGTGCTCGCCTCGTTCGCTCTCCAGGACGCCTTCGACCGCCGCCTCTCGAGCCGTCTCGAGAGCGGTCTGCCCACGTCCATCCTCTACCGCCTGGAGCTGCACCGCGACCGCAAGCGGTGGTACGACCGGCAGCTGGACGAGAACACCCTGGAGGTCGTCGCCGTCTACGACGCCGTGGCGCGGACCTACACGGTCCACTCCAAGCTCGATGAGAAGCTCGTCGAGAGCCGCACCGTGCGCGAGCGCCAGGAGGTCCAGGACGCCATGACCCACATCGGACCGCTGCCGGTCTTCTCGCTCGACAAAGTCCCCGCGGGAGGGCGCATCCTGGTCAAGGTCCGCGCCGAGCTCGGCTCGCGCACCTTCCTCTCCTTCATCCCGGTCACCATCGCCACCGACTGGGCCGACTCCAACAAGCTCCGCGTCCCCGGCGGAGGCTGATCCGGGCTCCGCATGGACCTGCGCAAACAGTTCGAGCGCCACCGCAAGAACCACCGGCTGATCGTCTCCGGTCTGGTGGGGCTCCTGCTCGTCCTCACCGGCCTCTTCTACTTCCTGCAGCGCGGGCGCGACCTGCCGGCGGCCCTGGTGACCAACCAGGTCCTCCTCTTCGTCCTCTGGTATGTCAACGTCATCCTGATCCTGACGATCGTCTTCGTTCTCCTGCGCAACCTCTTCAAGCTGCTCATCGAGCGCCGCCACCGCATCCTGGGGTCGAACTTCAAGTTCAAGCTGGTGGCCACCTATGTCGGGCTGTCGCTGATCCCGGTCCTGCTCCTCTTCGCCATCGCCACCGAGCTGCTCCAGGGCTCGATCGACCGCTGGTTCAACACGCCCCTCGCCCCGGCGCTCAAACGGGGCAACGCCGTGGCGCAGGCGCTCTACGACCGCATCGAGCAGGCTGGCCAGCAGGACGCCCGGCGGACCCTCCTGGCGATCGACGGCATCGACCTCCAGGAGTCCGAGGAGCGGCCGCGGCTGAACCGCCGGCTCCAGGAGCTGCTCGCCGAGCAGCAGCTCGACCTGCTCGCGGTCTACCAGGGGACGGAGTTCATCCACGCCGTGCTCGACTCGCGCTCCGGCATGACCGACCTGCCGGAGCCGGGGCGCGACTTCCTCAACGAGGCCGCGGCCAAGGGCACCGCCGTGCGGGTCGACTCACCGCCGGGCCGCGCCGGGCGGATCATCCTCACCGCCGTCGCCTCTCCCGTGCCGCCCGCGCCGGGCGAGACGCCGCCGCGGCCGGTCATCGTGGTCGCCGGCTCGCTGGTCGACCCGGTCCTGGCGGAAGAGAGGGACAGCCTGGTCCAGGACTACCAGACCTTCCGCCAGCTGGAGGTCCAGAAGGACGACCTGCGGGCGAGCCACCTGCTGATCTTCCTGATGGTCACCCTGCTGATCCTCCTCGCCTCGTCCTGGGTGGGGCTCTACCTGGCGCGGCGGGTCACCGTGCCGATCCAGGCGCTGGCCGAAGGGACGAAGCGGATCAGCGGCGGCGACCTCTCGCACCGCGTCGACGTCGAGGCGGACGACGAGCTCGGCGTCCTCGTCGACTCCTTCAACCGGATGACCACGGAGCTGGAGACCAACAAGGTCGAGCTCGAGCGGAGCAACCGCGAGCTGGTGACCACCAACCAGCGGATCGCGGCCGAGCGGGCCCTGTTCGCGGCGGTCCTGGCGAACGTGGCGGCCGGCGTGGTCTCGGCCGACTCGGAGGGGAGGATCTTCCTCTGCAACGAGGCGGCGCTCAAGATGCTGCGCCAGCGCGAGGACGAGGTGATCGGCCGCCTCGCCCGGGAAGCGTGGCCGGACCCCGAGCGCTCGAAGCTCGCCGCCCTGCTCGGCCAGGACGGCGACGGCGCCAGCTTCGGCCGGGCCACCCAGGAGGTCCACCTGCGCCTGGGCGGCGAGCTGAAGACCTTCGAGGCCAAGGTGACCGCCCTGATCGGAGCCGGCGGAACGGTCCAGGGCCGGGTGCTGGTGCTGGAGGACCTGACCGAGCTGATCCAGGCGCAGCAGATGGCGGCCTGGAACGAGGCGGCGCGCCGCATCGCCCACGAGATCAAGAACCCGCTGACGCCGATCCGCCTCGCCGCCGAGCGGCTGCTCTACAAGCACCGGCAGGGCGACGCCGGCCTCGGCAAGGCGATCGAGGACGGCGTGGAGATCATCGTCCGCGAGGTGGTGAACCTGCAAGGGATGGTCGACGAGTTCTCGCGCTACGCCCGCATGCCCCGCCCGCGGCCGACCCGGATCGACCTCGGCAAGCTGGTCGGCGACACCCTCAACCTCTACCGCAACCTGAAGCCCGGCGTGGAGATCGAGTCGGATGTCGCGCCCGAGGTGTCGGAGGTCTGGCTGGACGGCGAGCAGATCCGCCGCGCCCTGATCAACCTGCTCGACAACGCGGTCGAGGCCACCGAGGCCCCCGGCCGGGTGACGGTGGCGGCGCACCGCGATGATCGCAACGGGGGCTCCGTCCTCATCCAGGTCGCCGACACCGGCCGGGGCATCCCGCCCGAAGCGCGCGACAAGCTCTTCCTGCCGTATTTCTCCACCAAGGGGAGAGGCACCGGCCTGGGCCTCGCCATCGTCCACCGCATCATCACCGACCACCAGGGGACGATCCAGGTGGAAGACAACGCGCCCAGGGGGACGGTGTTCACGGTGGAGCTGCCGGGGTAGGATCGCACCATGATCGGCAGAGTCGTCGGTACGAGCTATCGGATCGTCGAGAAGATCGGCGAGGGGGGGATGGGAGCGGTCTACCGTGCGGTGGACCAGATGCTGGAGCGCGATGTGGCGCTCAAGGCGATCCGGCCCGAGCTCGCCCGCGAGCCTGACATCGTCGAGCGCTTCCGGGCCGAGGCCAAGGCCCTCGCCCGCATCCACCATCCGGCGATCGCCAACGTCTACAGCTTCTTCTACGAGGGCGAGGATCTCTTCCTCGCCATGGAATTCGTGCGCGGCCGGCCGCTCTCGCGCGTCCTCGCGAGCGACGGACCGATTCCCTGGGAGCGCGCCATCGCCCTCCTCGGCTCGGCGATGGCCGGCATCCAGGTGGCCCACGACGCCGGCATCGTCCACCGCGACCTCAAACCCGAAAACCTGATGGTGACCGGAGCCAGCGACGCCGGAACCATCAAGGTCATGGACTTCGGCATCGCCCGGGTGATGGGGAGCGGCCATCTCACCCGCACCGGCCTCCTGGTCGGCACACTGCGCTACATGTCCCCGGAGCAGATCCGCGGCGAGGAGGTGGACGGCCGCGCCGACGTCTACGCTCTCGGCGCCGTCCTCTACGAGATGCTGACCGGCCGTCCGCCCTTCGAAGGAGCGAGCGACTGGGCCATCCTGCGCGCCCAGATCGAGGACCCGCCGCGGCCGCCGAGCGAAAAGATTCCCCAACTCCCCTGGTGGATCGACCGCGCCGTGCTCAAGGCGCTCGACAAAACGCCGGCCGAGCGCTTCCAGACCGTCGAGGAGATGCACCGCACCCTGATCCGTCAGGGCGAGACCATGCCCGGCCGGACCGCGCCGGCCCGCAACCAGCTGATGGAAGAGCTGCCGACCGTGGTCACCCCGCCGGGCTCGCGGACGCCCACCCCGCCGCCGGTTCCTGCCGCGACCGTACCCCTGCCGCCGTCCTCACCGGCCGTGACCCCGCCGCCCGCCCTCCCGCCGCCGCTGCCGCCGGCCGCCTTCTCCGGCCCCTCGCCGAGCTCCTACCGGCCGGTGGAGATCTCCCCCCGGGGGACGTCGGCCGGGAAGGTCCTCGCCGTGGCGGCCCTGCTCGCAGTCCTGCTCGGGATCGGCGGCGCCGCCTTCTGGCTCACCCGCGAAAAGCCGGCCGAGGTGGCGCAGACCGGCACCGAGCCCGCCGCCAACCCGGCCGTCTCCGCTCCGCCGGAAGCCGTCCCGGCGACCGGCACCACGGAGTCCCGGCAGGAGCAGGCGCCGGCCCCCGCGGTGACCAGGCCGGCCCCGGCGCCCGTCCCGCCGCCGTCCAGGCAGACCGCCCTGCCGCCCGAGCCGCAGGAGGAGACGACCACCGCCGCTCCGGAAAGCCAGACGTCACCCGGCGAGCCGGCCGCCACCGACACGCCTCCCGGCGAGGAACCCACCCCGACGGCCGGGAGCCCGATGGAGGAGATGCGGCAGCTGGCGAGCGACCTCCAGACGCGGAGCGCCCAGCTCATCGACACCTACCAGGCCTTCCTGGACAAGAAAGACGAAGCCGACCAGGAGATCACCGACGACGACGAGCAGCTCCAGGAAGACATCGAGGCGCTCGCCGACGTGGCCGACCGCTTCCACAAGCAGGTCGAGGGCGGCGGCTTCTTCGGCCGCATCCGCCGCAGGCCACCCGCGGAGCACATCATCAAGGTCCAGCAGCGCGGCCGCGAGCTCGTCCAGCAAGGCCAGCGGGTCGACGACCTGATGAACAAGGTCCAGCCCGGCCCGGAGGTGCGCCAGGCCTGGCAGGACGTACGCCGGAAGTGGAAGCGGGTGGCGGAGATCGCCGCCGGGCTCCGCTAGTACCGGAACACCGCCGCCGCCGCGTACCCTTTCGGCACCTCCTGCTGCTCCACGGCGAACACCTTTCCGCCGTGCAGGAAGGTCTGGACCGCGGCCCGGTCGAGCAGGTCCTCGCTGCCGTTCGTTTGCGCGTTCTGCTCCTCCTGGAACTGGACCTCCCGCTTCTGCGGATCGTACGTCCCCCAGATCCGCACCCCGCGGGCGGTGAAGATCGCGTCGACCCGCCCGTCGTGCGCCGCCGGCAGGATCTCCCGGATGTCCCAGGCGGCGCGCCCGGTCCCCAGGTAGTCGCCGAAGCGCTCCGCGGCCTTCCGCCGGTCCTCCAGGAAATAGGGCTCGACGATCTCCCACGCCTTGGCGTGCAGCTCCTCGGGCGAGAGCCCGTCGGGATTGCCGGTGAGCGCCTCGTCCATCACGTGCGGCAGCCGGGTGACCTCCTTGAAGCGCGGCAGCACGTACTCCACCCCCGCCAGGACGAACGGCGCGTCGCGGTCGACGTCCACCGCCAGGTGCTCGAGGTTGTTGTCCACGAGCTTGAAGAACTTCTGCATCTCGGCCTTGGTGTCGTCCTCGGCGGTGCCGTGCCCCGGAAAGATGGGAGCCCGCGACACGGTCTTCGAGCTGCCCGTCTGGAACTGCGTGGAGCGGCGGGTCAGCTCGCCCATCACCTCGGTGAACGTGCGGGGCATCTCCCCCAGATCCACCTCCTGGACGCTGTAGCGGTCGCAGGAGAAGAGGCGGATGTCGCGCTTGGTCAGGCAGAGGATGTAGAAGTGGCCGTCGCCGTTGAGCAGAGGGAAGAGCGGCTTCAGGTGGAAGCGCTGCTCCACCGCCACCAGCTCGCGGAAGGCGACCGGGAGGCGGAAGGTCTCGAAGACGCCGCTGCCGAGGAAGATCGCCAGGCCGTCCTGCTGGTGCTCCCACCAGGTCTGATCGTCCAGGAGATTGCGCGCCGGCTTCAGGAGCTCCGCGGCCTCCGGACCGCGGATCCCGTGCTCTCCCAGCCGCTGCTCCGCCGTCCGCAAGAGGTTCTTGAGGCGGATCTTGTTCTGCTGGGTATCCCCGGCGCGCACCGTGGGCAGGAAGATCGAGACGCAAAACCCGCCGTTCTTGCGGATCAGGGACTGGATCTCTCGCTGGGAAATCAACTGCATGGAGGCACCTCCTGTCGCGGTTTCCGACGTCCCCGGAAAGTGGGAACCGGGGTAGAGAAAAATCTACAGCAAGCGGCGTGCCTCGCCTCTCGACCCGAAAGGGCAGCCAGCGCCCTCGTGGGGCAGGCCGATCCACTCCCGGAAGGTCTGGAGCAACTCGGCTCCTATCTCGACCGGCTGGGGCTCGTCGAGGGGACCCTCCTCCTTTTCGACAACCGGCCGGAGCCTCCTCCTTTGCCCGAGCGGTGCTCGCGCAGCGAGACCGAGCACCGCGGCCACCGGATCTGCGTGCTGCGGCTGTGAGATCCAACGCTGGGATGCTCATGCGAGACACTCGGACGTTCATGCCGACCCTCTCGGTAGAGCCTTCCAGGCCGGTCACTCGCTCCGGCTGCCCTCCTGTTTCATTTGGAGAGTCCGGCGCAGAACGTGAAGAGTCGCTCGATCCTTGTCCCGGTCCGCCTGCTCCTTCGAGAGGATGATCTTCTCCAGGCTCAAAACCCGTACGTTGACGCCCGCGACCTCCGAAACCTGCGTGTCGGGGATCAGGTCGGCGTACGACATCCCCGCCCCGATCTTCTCCATGACGTCGAGAGGTCCGAGCGAGGTGATCAGCTGGTGCATTCGAAAAGACGCGAGCTTCTCCGCATCGGGGACGATGTACCGGCCCGCGGGGTCGAGATAGCGAGCGTCGATCTCCAGGAGGGCAGCGAGGAGACGCGGCAGGTTTTCAGGAATCTTCAGGAAAACGATGTCGAGGTCAAAGGTAACGACCGGAGCCCCATGAACGATGGCTGCCAAGCCGCCAACGAGGATGTACTCCACCTCGTGGCGGGACAGGACTTTCAGGATCTCGATGAACTTAGGAACGGAGGCCATTCCGGAGCATCATGACGCCTTCGACAAAGTTTTGCGCCGCTTCGACGCGCTGAGTCGGCGTAAGGCTGAGCATCCAGAAGATGACGTGGTCGTCATCCCCTTCCCAGACGTGTGGCTCCAAGTCCTCGGGCTCGCTGCCCGGGACCGCTTCCTCTTTGGGACGAGCGGAGTCGGCTGGGTGGCTCATGCCTCTATGGTAGCAGGCTTGGCGCTTCTCCGAATGGCTGGAGATGTCCAATGACCTCCATGCCCTTGATCCTCCGCCCGCCATGGACAAAATCCACGTGTTGGATCAGGAAAAAGCCACCCTCCATCCATTCGAAGGTCACGTGTCCAACGATGTCCGGACCAGACACCTTCCACGTGCCGACCAATCTGTCCAGACTCTTGAGGTCGGGATTTGGCTCAGGTGATTGCCGTTCGGTCATGATGGCGTCCCCTCGTCATGAAGCCGAGCAGAGTCGGCTGGGTGGCTCATAGCTCCATGGTAGCAGCTACCCGCCAAGAGGGATCGTCCCCGCGAGGGCACCTGATCGTGCGACTCGTCGCCCCCTCGTGGTACGATCCACCCGATATGCCAACCCGCAAGTCACCCCTTCCAGCTCTAGGGAGCCTCCACCTGCGGCATCCCGGGCTCTATGAGCCGCTCTGTCGAGCCTACGCGGACGCTGCGGCCATCTGTCTCAGCGAGAGCCACACCTCGCCGGTGGAGTTCGAGATCCGCCGCGAAGACACGTCGTGCCTCCGCGAGCTCGCCTGGGACGAACCGTCCCGGGATGCACTGGCGAGTTGGAGGAACAGCCACGAGGCGACGGAACAAGGAGCGACCTCGGTGGGCCTGGCGACGGTGGAAGCCGAGTTGGGGCTGGTGGCTCTGTCGCGGGCGGAAACGCGGACCGGGGCGGATTTCTACATCGCCCGTCCGGGGCAGAAGCTTGAAGAGGCCCATCGCCTCGAAATTTCCGGGACGAAGGCCGGCATGCTGCGAGACCTCCACTCCCGCTTGCGCCAGAAGGTTCACCAGACTCGGAGAGGTTTGTCGAGTCGGCCCGCCCTCGCTTGCGTCGTCGGTTTCCGGGTCAAGATGGTGGCCCTGGCTTCCCTGGAGATGGAGGGAGGAGATGCCTAACCCGGAGCATCAGCAGGCCCAGGATCTCGCGGCGAGCGCGGAGCTCGCCATGGCCAGAGGCGACTCCGAGACCGCCCGCAATCTCTACGCGAGAGCCGCGGACTTGGAGTTGGAGGGATTTCGGCAACTCTCGCGAAACGAGCCCAGAAGCCGAGGGATTCTCGCGGTCAGCTATGCCGCGCTTCTCTTCAAGGCCAAGCTCTACGACCGGGCCGAGGTCGCCATCTGCGGTCTTCTGGCGGATCCCGGAATTCCTCCTGAGTTTCGGGACGAGCTCCGGGACCTTCTTCAGGTCACCTGGGACGAGCGACTGTTGGAAAGCGAAAGGCTGAGAGACTCCGGAGCGGAGCTCACGGTGGCTCTCCGCGGAGGAACGATCGGTGCCGGAACCGCTCCTGCCGAGGTCGCTGCCCACTACCTCAGCGGGTTCAATCTGCTGTTCTCCAGAATCGCCGAGCATGAAATAGGCGATCCGCTCCGACGACAGGGACCATCTCCCCCGGCGATACAAAATCTCTTCCACGCCCGCGCGACCCAGGCTTCCGCCGGGAGCTACCGGTTTACCCTCAAAATTCTGGAGCCTGTCCTCGAAGAGGGGCAACAGGGATCGGACGCTCACCGCGTTTCGCGGCGCGCTCTCGAAGTCCTTCAGGCCGTGGCCCACAATGACCAAGCGGCTCTCGCAGAGGCTGTCCCAGACGGGAGCTATCGGCTCGCGCTGGCGCGCTTGATCCGCAACGTTGTCCCCGCAGGCGATGCCTTGGCCGAAGTGGAGGTTCGGACGGAAAACGATGGTCCCCTCGAAGCCGTCCGCCTCGTCCCGGAGGACCGCTGGACCGTGAACGAGACCATCCGTGCGTTGAGGGCGCTGCCGGAACAATCCGAGATCCGTGAGGAGACTATCGCCGGGACGCTCCGGGCCGTGCATCTCGATCAGCACTGGATCAGGGTCGTTCCAAATGAGGGTCCACCTGTCGAGGTGAGCACGACTTCCGAGGATCTGGGGGACGTCATCGGCCCCATGGTGAATCGCAAGGTGGTCGCCCGGATTTCCCGCAGCGGCCGCTCCGAGCGCAGCCGGCCTCAGCTGCTGGATCTCGAGTTGCTGGAGGATTGAGACTTTTTCATGATCTCTTGGGCTTGCCCGAGGTCTCAACGGTTCCAAAAGACGCCAGCCGTTCCAAAAAGCCCCGGCGGCAGAAGCCCACGAGCCCGAAGGAACAGGGCAACCGCGCTCGGCATAAACCCACTTGCCGAAAGAGAAGCCTCGCGGGCGGCGCCAGGGGCGCCACTGCGCTCGCAAAAAACTTTTCCTCGCTCTGGCAAGTCACTGCCGGATCAAAAGGTCTTTTCCTCGTTCCAGAGAGTCAATAAGCAGATCAAAAATGGAGATCGAGCACGAGCGACGGGCCTTCCCAAGGGGTCAAGGCCCTAATCAAAAGAGTTTTTGGAGGCGGCCAACGGCTTGGCGTTCAGCCGCCGAGTGCGCGCTGGACATCGTACTACCTTGCGAAACCACGGATCGCGCGCCCGGTCGGCTGTAACGCCCTTGTTGGGCCGACCGCTCACACGGATATTCCGGCCTCTTTCAACAGGTTGTCCTTGTAGAGCTCAGTGACGCCGGTACGCATGGCAGAGTAGGTAATGGGACTCGTCGCAATTTTCTTGGTTTCATAACCCACACTCTTGAGATGTGGCTCGTACCTGGAGCAGATTTCCTGGCCATTCTTGCGCCAGAACTCAAGTGGGTCGCGCTTCCATTCAACCGTTCCAGTCGCGGTTGGACCAGCCATGACACGGAGCCCCGCGTAGATTGGGTATAGCCAGCCCGTGGGGTACTCATACTTCATATCGCGCATGGAGAACTGCGACTTGGACGGACTTTTGCGGTACTTTTTGCTACCCTTCTCGTACAGGCGCTCATCGAAGATGCGCACTTCTGTGATTCGACCGAACTTTCCGCCGAGGTAAGTGGGAAACGAATACTGGATCTCGTCGAAGAGTTGGAGAAGGTCGGGAACCAGGTGGATCCATGCGGACAGTTCGTCCGGCTGTTTCTCCGAATACGTGAGGAACGAATCGAGGCATTTCTCTTTCCGGCCGTAGGCTCCATTGGGTTCCTTATCAGGTGCCTCCTCAGAGAACTGGGGATAGAACACCATGAGGAGGGCAATAATCTGGAGAACGTCGATGGAACCCTTGTCACCTTCGCGCCACGAGATTTCACCGTAGTACGGCTGGGATTCGAGAACGGTCTTAAGGAGATCGAAGTGGTGGCGCGCGTCGGCAAGAGACTTCTGCTTGACTTGTACACTGTTGTTCCGCGCCTCTTTAATGTCGTTGAGGAGCGCTTCGAGTTGGAAATCTACTTGATCACAGCGAGGGACCAGGATCTGCAAATTGACGAATCGCGACTTGAGATGTTCAAGAGCGTCGGCATCGAGCGAACGGCGCCACTCGTTAATCTGTGCGTTGGTATTTCCTCCGTCGAGAATTCCGTATTGCCTCTCCTCTTCTTCAGTCTCATGTAGCCGAAGCCGCACGCGCTCGGACTTGTTGTCGTACTCAAGGCCCTTAGCCAGAATTGTGATGCCCCGGTTGAGCAGGTGGAAGTGGTCTCCGGGCTCTTCGAGCGACCCACGGATGTCCTTCGCGACCCGCGACTTGGGATCGGGTCTCCTGGGATTCGGACCTAATCCGATGTTAAATGGGTATTGGTCGAGCGAAACAACAACCTCGCGTCGATCAATCAGCCCGCTGGGATCGTCGATCTTTCGAAGGGAATGGACGCGGAACCAGTCTGTGGATTGCCTAAGCTTCTCAAGCTCCATGACGTTTTCCTTTCCTCGCACGTAGCGATGGAAACCCGTGCTGTCGCGAAAGCGAGCAGCTGCCAATGTGGGAGAAGACGACACGCCTTCCCGTATGCGATCAGCGAGTCTAGGGGAGAGAAGAAAGGTGGGCCAACCTGCGTGGATCTTTCGATGCCTCGCTTCTCGCAGCCCAGCATCCGCCGAGTGCAACGCCTACGTTAAGCCAGGTCGACGGGAAAGTCAAGTCCAACGTTGCGCGGACCCGTTCGAGACCCAATCGCTTCAAGTCAGCCGGCGCAAGGGAGGTCAACGGGACGCCGGCGGTCCCAGAGGGGCGCCAGCTCGATCCGGAGTGGTCTTCCAGGTCTGGCCGTCACCGGCAGAGTTGGCAGGTGCTACGATGAGCGTCTTGGGTTCGAGCAAAACGAGGCTGAGGCGATGCACAACGAATTCACGGCGATCGTCGAGAAGGATGGGGACTGGTTCATCTCCTACTCTCCCGAGATTCCTGGCGCCAACGGCCAGGGTCGCACGAAGGGGGAGTGCCTCGAGAGTCTGGCGGCAGCCATCTCGCTCATTTTGGAGGACCGACGCGAAAACGGCCTGCGGGGAGTCCCCGCCGAAGTGGAGTGAGACGTGGTGGTCGTTGAACGAAAAGAGCCGCGCTGTAGCTCGCGACTGACCTCACCACTCCTTCACCTCCTCCAACGTCCCCCGCACCAGAGGTGTCGGCGCGCGCCCCCTGGGACCGCTGGCGTCTCGCCGGCATCATCAAGATAGTGGGCCGAAGGCCCGGCCTTCTGGAAGGGCGGCGGGAGACGAGAGGGGAGTTCGGGGCTGCAGAGTCCATTGCCGGCCAGCGTGGTTGAGGGGAATGTGGGCCGGCGAGACGCCGACGGTCCCAGGGGCGATGCTCGGCCAGCGGGAGTCCCCGCCAGAGGTGCCGGGCTTCTCCTGCGCCTTCCCGTTGAACGGAAGAGTTCCTCAGCCACTGCGGGACACCCGAAGATCGGGTGAAAATGCTGTGGGCAGGGAGCGAGATACCGGCGAAGCGCCGTTCAGAGGGTCTGGCTGTCGCTGAACGGGCCGCATACAGGGACACCGAAGCCGCGAAAGTGAGAGACGTTCCTGGTCGCGACGCCCAAGTCCGGTGACTTGGCGATCGCCAGGATCAGCAAATCTCTCAGCTCGATCGATCGCCCCCGGCGACGCGCTCGCGCCTCGTTCGCACCCCCGCGAAGGGATCAGCCGGCACGAACTCAAGGCGGTCGGGCTCGAAGTCGCTGACGCCGCCGTCATATCGCTGCTTCAGGGCTTCCACCCGCTGCAAGAACGCGGCGCCGCCCGCCCTCGGGGACTGTTGGTCGGCCATCAGCGTTTGAATGCCCTTCGTCATGACCATCATAGGCTAGCCGATGGTCGTCGAGGGAGGCAACCCCACCCTGATGACACCACGGCAGGTTGAGCCGAAGGCCCGTCCTTCTTGGAAGGGCGGTCAGTGGTCGAGGGGAATGTGGGCCGGCGAGACGCCGGCGGTCCCAGGGGGCCGATGCTCGGCTCTCGTTCCGAAAACGACTGCATCAAGGTGCCGGCCTCCCGGGGCCGAAGCCGATTGGCGTGGGCGAAGGTCGGATGTGCCCGGGCGAAGGCTCGACAGATCGGGGCGATGGCGGTACTGAGCGGGCGAAGGCCGCCCCTCGCCGGGCCACAGCGGCCCCCCGCTGAACGGCGGCCGCCCTCCTCCATTCGGCTTCTGCCCTCTTCTGTTCGACCTTTGCCCTTCGCTGTTCGAGAGCTGCCCTCAGGTTTCGAGAGCCATCCCTCGGCTGGCGGGCACCGCCCTCTCACCGACTTGAAACGCCCCTCGTTGTTCGAGTAGCGCCCATCGGCTCAAGCTCGTCGCACACTCCATGGGAGCGCCCTCACCACTCCATCACCTCGTCTAGAGGCCCCCGCACCAGCGGAAGATCCTCCGGCAACCACGCCTCGAAGCCGGGGCTGGTGAAGAGGGCGTGATCGCCAGGATAGGTGGGGACGAGGTAGAGCGGGAAGCGCTCGAAGATCTCCCGGTCGGAGCGCTTCCGGCGCTTCTGCACGGCTTCGCGGCAGGCGGCGGCGCGGTCCAGGTTCCCCAGGAGCCAGGTGAGCGCCCGGAGCTGCGCCACGGTGCGCTCGTCGGTCAGGCGCGGCGGCTCGGGTGCGCCGCTGCTGGAGGTCGAGGATGGCAGGAGCTTGCGGACACCGCGCCGGAGGAGGTCCCAGGGGCCATATCCCTTCCAGCGGATGCGGAACCCCTCCCAGGTGGTGATCGGGGGGAGCTGCGGCGCTGCAGCCGATCCCGGTGATGCCGTGTTCGCGATGTGGCCGGCGTAGGGGTCGAGGCGCAGGGTCTCCGCTCCCGGGTTGTTCTCCAGGAGCAGGGTCTGGGTGCGGGAGAGGACGGTCAGGAGGAGAGCCGGCATGATCCGCTCCCAGAGACCGGGCTCGTAGTTTTTGAAGGCGGTCAGGAAGGCGTTGCGCTCGAAGAGGAAGCCGCGGTTGTAGAGACCCAGGAGATCGCTCGTTGCGCTGGAGCGGTGGTGGACCACCGCGTCCGGCACGAAGACGACCCGCTCGCCTCCCGACCAGAGGCGCCAGCCCAGGTCGACGTCCTCCAGATAGGCGAAGTAGGACTCGTCGAAACCGCCGGCCTGGAGAAAGCTCTCCCTCCGGATCAGCATGTTGCCGCCGCAGGCGAAGAGGAGCTCCTCCCCCGCCGCCGGCACCCGCGCGCGGTCGAGCGGACGCCGGAAGTCGAGCTGGAAGGCGTGGCCGTCGAAGGTCATCACGCCGCGGCCGAAGTCGAGGCGCTTCCCCTCCCAATCGACGATCTTGCCGGAGACCGCGGCCACGTCCGGCGGCGCCGCGGCCAGGGCGTCGACGAGCGCCGCCAGCCACTCCGGCCGCGGCCTGGTGTCGTTGTTCAGGAAGGCAACCGCGTCTCCGGCGGCCTCGGCGACCAGCCGGTTGTTGCCCGCGCAGAAGCCCAGGTTCACCAGACTGGCGATCAGGCGGACGCGGGGGTGCCGCGGCTGGACCTCGCTGCGCAGCCAGTCGGCCGTGCCGTCGGTCGAGCCGTTGTCGAGGACGAGGACCTCCCAGTCGACGCCCGGATCGCGCTGAGCGGCGAGGGCCTCCAGGCAGGTCTCCAGGTGCCGCCGGCCGTTCCAGGAGAGGATGGCGACAGAGACCTTCCGGATCATGCTCTCCCCACCAGGCGGCGGAGCTTGCGGCGGGCGCGGAAGAGCAGCGGATCGGGCGGCGCCGCGGTCTCCCGCCGCTGGACCCAGCGCTCCTTCGTCTCATCGATCCACGGCTCGCGGCAGAAGCGGACGAGGGGGGCCAGGGCGGTGTCCCAGCGGAAGCCGCGCAGGAGCTCCCGGGCGCCGGCCCGGCTCCGTTCGCGGGCGGCTTCGTCCTCCACGGCTTCGGCGAGCGCGAGGGCGAGCGCCTCGCCGTCCCCCGGCGGTACCACCCAGCCGGCGCCGTGCTCGCGGAGCATCCGGCTCATCGCGCCTCCGGCGCTCGTCACCACCGGACAGCCGGCGGCCATGGCATCGAGGAAACGGGTGCGCAGCGACAGGCGGGTCTCCAGGCTCGGCTGGTGGGGCGCCACCAGGAGGTCGACGTCGCGCAGCAGGTCGTAGCGCCGGTCGGCCGGCACCCAGTCGATCGAGCGCACGCGGCTCCCCCACCAGCCCAGGCCGCGGCAGCGCGCCTCGACCTTGCCCAGGAGGCGCTGCGGCGTGCTGTCCGGATTCGGGTTGCGGATGAGGAGGAGGGTCCAGGAGCGCTGCTCCAGCTGCTCCAGGGCGGCGAGGAGGGTCCACGGGTCGTACCAGTCGTAGAGGCCGCCGAAGAGGAGGCGGCGCTCGCCGGGCTCAGCGGGATCGAGGATGGGCCGGTGCGGCGGCAGCTCGTCGGGGACTCCGAAGGGGACCGGCGCGATCAGGGTCGTCAGATCGGGGTCGCCTGCGATGCGCTCGGGATTGACCCGGCCGAGGGCGGTGAGGAAGCCCAGGTAATAGTTCCGTTGCTCCTCGGACGAGCAGAGGAAGAAGTCGCCGCGGGACATCTGGAGGACCCAGGTGGCGTGATCGTTGCGCCAGGGGTCGTAGCCCAAGGCGGCGACATAGCTCAGGTTTTCCACCAGCCAGGGGTCGTAGAGATCAATCGCCGCCGGCAGGTGCGGGCATTCGAGCACCAGGTCGTTGGCGAGCTGCCCCTGGGCCACCGCCGCGGCACAGTCGGCCAGGATCTCGCGCAGGCGTCCGCGCTCGAAACGGCGGACCGGAACGTCGAGGCCCAGGCTCCGCGTCTCTTCGGGATCGGCCGGCGAGACGAGGACGACCTCGATCCCGGATTGCGGCAGGCGGCGGGCCAGCTCGAGATAGCGGATGCCGATCCCCGCCATGCGCGGCCGGACCGGCTCGCTGGAGAGGAGGGCGATCCTCATGACGCACGCACCCCGGGTTGAAACCCGGGGCTAGGAATGGCTGTCCCTGACGGGACAGAGAATTCGAGATACACCCCTCCGTCCTGGAGGGACGGCCATTGGTAGCCCCGGGTTTCAACCCGGGGTGGGACGGCGGCGTTCCCTTCGGTGGCGACCTTCATGATTTCCGCTGCAACCACTGGTGAGCACGCCAGGCGCGGCTGGACTCCATCTGGCGGATCAGCCGGTTCAGCCGCTCGATCTCCGCGTAGGTG
>WNGB01002275.1_pt1 | contig 31107 bp, 27 predicted proteins | sample 5400681 | NCBI WGS metagenome assembly WNGB01 (sample SAMN13153367, study PRJNA577476) | soil metagenome | isolation source: 115 cm soil or saprolite under grassland replicate 2 | place: USA:California | collected 2016-06-15
GCACCGGGTTTCATCTCCATCCTTGCCCACGCGATGACGCGGAAGTTCGAAAGCTTGCGCGATGTCCAGATGCGCGTCGGCGCGCTGCCTGTCTACCCGACTAACGCGCTCAAATACAACTTGACGTGGAGCACCGACGGGCTCATCAACGAATACTGCAACCCTTGCGAGGCAATCATTGACGGCTTGTTGCGCGAGACGCTGGCACTCGAAGAGGTCGAGGCTTTTTCGCTCGACGGCATCGTCTACGAGGCATTCAACACCTCGGGCGGCTTGGGCACGCTCTGCGAGACACTTTCAGGGCGCGTCGAGAACCTCAACTACAAGACGGTCCGTTATCCGGGCCACCGTGACTTGGTCAAGATGCTGATCCGCGACCTTCGCCTCGGACAGCGCAGAGACCTCCTGAAGGACGTGCTCGAGGCTTCGGTGCCGATGACGCATCAGGACGTCGTGCTCGTGTTCGTCACGGTAAGCGGCATCCAGGACGGGCGTCTAACGCAGGAGTCCTTCGCCAAGAAGATCTATAGCAATACGCTGGCGATGCGCCTGTACTCGGCGATCCAGATCACGACCGCCGCAGGCGTATGCGCAATGGTCGACCTAATGCGCGAAGGCGCGTTGCCCCAGCGCGGCTTTGTGCGGCAGGAAGACGCGGATCTCGAGCAGTTCCTCGCCAATCGCTTCGGGCGGCACTACGCATAACGCTGCCGCCGATGCCACGCCGTCGTCCGGCGCGACGCCTGCTAGCGATGCGACGGTTGACGTCGACGACTTCCGCTTAGCGGCCTTTGGGGCTGGCACGGGTTCGCGGTGCGACGCGCGGCACCGACGGCATGGTCGGCCGCCGCGCGGTCTGCGGCAATGGGTTCGTAGGTGCGGTCTTCGCGTTGCGGCCACGGAAGCTGCCGCCTTTGGCTTTGGACATGTCGCTTTGCCTCGCTCGTTGGGTGACGAGCCAATGCTACTGAAATGGCGGCCGCGCGCAAGTATCTCGCCTTGTCGGTAATCGCATCGGGTATCCTCAATCGTGGCGCCATGGGCGATAATACGGAGACGCTCCAAAAGCGGGCGCACAACCGAGGCGACCGCCGGCATCGCTTACCGTCCGATTGCTCCATCTACGCGAGCGTGCGCTACTGCGTATCTGATCAGGGAAAAGGCGTAATGAAACCCCGCCACCTGCTGTACTGCGCGCTTGGGATCGCGGCTGCAGCAACCGCGCTGGCCGCGCCGGCATGGAGTCAGGACAGTTATCCGTCCAAACCGATCGCGCTGGTAGTGCCGTTTCCACCGGGCGGCGTCGCCGACATCGTCGCGCGGCCCGCCGCGGACGCGATGAGCCGCTTCCTGAAGCAGCCGGTCATTATCGAGAACAAGCCGGGCGCCGGCGGCGGCATCGGCATGGGATACGTCGCCAAAGCCAAGCCGGACGGCTACACGTTGCTGCTCGCGCTCTCCTCGATTTCTATCCTGCCCGAAGCCGACAAAGTGATCGGCCGACCGCCGCTCTACCAACTCGATCAGCTCGTACCGATTGCCCGCCTCACCGCCGACCCGACCGTGCTCGCCGTGCGCGCCGACAGCCCCTGGAAGACGCTGCAGGAATTCGTGGCCGACGCCAGGCGCCGACCGGGCGCCATCACCTACGGCTCATCGGGCAATTACGGCACCATGCACATGCCGATGGAAATGTTTGCGGACGTTGCCGGCATCAAGCTTCTGCACGTGCCGTATACCGGCGGAGGTCCCGCAGTGGTCGCGCTTCTCGGCGGCAACGTCGATGCGATTTCATCGGGACCGTCGACGGTGATCCAGCATGTGAAGGCCGGCAAGCTGCGCGTGCTCGCGTCGTGGGGCGATAAGCGACTGGCCTCGTTGCCGGATATCCCGACGCTCTCCGAGGCCGGATTCGACGCCGTCTTCTTCCAGTGGTCCGCACTGTTCGCGCCGGCAGGCACGCCCGAACCGATACTCGCAAAGCTGCGCGAAGCCGCTCGCGCGGTCGCGGCCGACTCGAGATTTGTCGCAGCAATGGCGACGGTCGAGACGCCGATTCAATATCTGGACGCACCGGAGCTGCAGAGGTTCTGGGACGCTGACGCGAAGAAGCTGGCCGACGCAGTCCGGCGGGTCGGCAAGCTCGAGTAACTCCCCGCACGCGGTGGGAATAACGATCAGGCGGAGACAGGATGACCGAGCACACCTACAAGCATATCGAGTTGACGGGTTCATCGGCCACGAGCAGCGACGATGCGATCAGGAACGCTATCGCGCAAGCGGCCAAGACGGTCCGCAACCTGCACTGGTTTCAGGTAACCGAAACGCGCGGCCACATCGCCGATGGCAAGGTCGCGCACTGGCAAGTGACGCTCAAAGTCGGATTTACGCTCGAGGGCTGAGCGGGGGCCCATAACAAAAACGCCTCGCGACGGCGAGGCGTTGGTTCATAACCTGGGCAGGGATCAGATCCGATGGACGATCTGGACTGCGGTCGGCATGCCGGATCGCGCCATGGATCTGCCCTACCTGCGCTGCAGTTTCCCCGTGCTAGACATTCTCAACAATCGGCGCGCGTCCGATTTTTCCGTAGGACACTGGGGAAGATGCTGTAGGACGGCGCGATGGGTTCGCCACTTCAGCTTCACCCGCCTGGCGCCGCACCCTTGAGGCAGTCAACCCTTGCCGCGCCACTGAGCGCCAAGCACCGGTTAGTCGTGTTCGTGTTACGCGTCGAGGTATCGCCGGGATAATAATAATAGCCGGGGTAATCTCGATAATAATAGCGGTACTCGGGGTAGTAGCGGTACTCGGGGTAATAGCGGTAGTCGTAACCCGCTATCGCGGCATCGCGACACGCGGCTCGCTCAGCCAGAGGTTGTCGATCGCAGAGCGACACATCCCACCGATCGTACATCGGGCCGAAATAAAGGGGCACGCCGTCATACGGCGAGATGTAATAACGCGGGCCGTAATAAGGCGCTCCGTAATAGGCCGGACCGTTGTAGTCGTACCATGTCCCGTCGTTTGTCGAAGCATTGGGTATCGCCTGACGCGGCGAATCGTTATCGGCGCCGATTGGTTGGCGACCGTTGTCTCCAGCTTGCGATCCCGCTGCGGCGGCCAAACCCGGCACCGCAGCGAGGGCAACGATTAACGATGCACGGCGGATCGCTTGTGTGAGCATATCGACCTCCTTGAAGCCACTCATCGAGTGATTGATGCTGCTCCGATCACCGAGATGCGGCTATCGGTCGCGCGCCGAATTTGGTGTAAGGCGGCTGGGCGATCGAGGTCGGCTTAAATCCTACAACCCAAGCCTAGCGTGCGGGACCTCTGCAGCTTGATCCTTACAAGCGCGCGAGCCGGCCGAGCAGATACCCGATAATAAGCGCCCCGGCAACCGTAGCGAGCGGACGCGCACGTATTGATGCGCATGCCGACTCCGTCAGTCGCGTCTGCACTTGTTTTGCCTGGTCGGGAATCGTCGACGCCCACTCTGCCGCTGAGGTTGCCGTATCGGCTGCGTTGTTGATTGCGCGGTGGGCGGTTCCGCTGAGGCGATCTACTTGCGTGGTGGCCTTCTCCGCGATCTTGTCCGTTGCCTGATGGGCTGCCTGCGCTACACCCTCCACCTTGGCGCCGAGCGGATTGGCGACATTAGAGCCACCGCTGAGATTACCCATGGTTGCCGTGGTTCGATCCATGATAGGTCCTTTCGAGGAGAATGCGCCAACGCGCAAAAGGCTGAAGGCGCAACTCGATAATATCGACGCTCTGGAAACGGTTCGCCATCAGCTCTAGTCTGATTCTGCGTAGGAGAAATTCCGATTCTCGAATGCAAACGCCCGTGCCTGAAGCGCGGCAGGCCTCGGGGCACTCCAAAAAGACCGCGGTTAGCGATCGGCGAACCCCAAGATTACTGTGGGCCACCCTTCCCGGGCACTACCACATTGCGGCCCCGCAAAGCCTCATCGACCCCTTCCTTGGTTTCGATCGATTTGACGTTGGCACTGGTGTTTCCATCGGGAGCCGGTATGCGGCTTCCGGTCACGTAACGCTTTTCCGACCGCGGCTCAGCCGAATTTGGCTCCGTCGATGCGCAGCCGACTGCGAATATTGCCGCGATCGTGACAGCAAGCAGGCAGGAGCGATTCATTCTGGCAGACCCCTTCTCGAGACGCCCCAACGGCGAGAGGCGAATTTACCCGAGGGGGAATCGCTGCGCCACTCTTTTCGTTTTCGCATCCGACGAAGCAGATGAGTCCTGGTTCGGCCGTGGAGGCTTCGCCCGGCGTGTTGCTCCCAGCAAGCACATCCTTACGGGCTGTCTTCGTCCGTTTCGCTAGGGGCAGGGACGTTAGTGATCGAAGCAGCTTGCCCGTGGTTTCTGTGATCTGGTGGCCTCGTCTTGCGTAACTCAATCGCGCGCCGACCTCGTGCGAATCCGGACAGCCGGTTCATTGGCACGTTGGCCGCGCCCCGCGCGGTCAAGCCCAGACCGATGCTGGCGATTGCGACTCCAGTCAGGCTGCGGTATCGCATCCCATAAACCACGAGCAAGCTTCCGCCTAGAACGGTCGCGACCCGAAGCGCGGGCGTCCACCTTTCCTGAACGACTGGCGAGCGCATCTCAGACCGCGCCGAGTTTCCCTGCAGGCTGGAAACGGAGTCCGGCCGTTCGTGAACGACTAAATGATTTTCGACTTCGAATGCACCTCGCACCGAGTGGACCACGTCGAGCAATTGCTGCACTTCGCCGGCAAGAATGGGTCCGCTCAGCGTCACGCGACCGTTATAAGCGCCCACCTGGATCGCGTGGGGATGCGATACGACTCGGCCCATCTTGGCGCGCACGCGTTCGATAAGCACAAGGTCGTCGGGCGTGCCGCCAGGCTTGAAGACTCGCCGGGCTCGCGCGCCGATCCCGTGTATACGATAGGACGCGTCGTGCGCTGCGGTATTGATCAGTTGACCGACGCTTGCAATGAAGCTGTGCGCCTTGTCGCGTCCAACGGCCCGCCGCCGCCTGCCTTTGTCAGGATCCAGGATATACATGGCAGCCGCGCCTAATACGGCGCTCCCAACCGCCGCGATCCAAACGCGATGGGATTCCGCCTCCGGTCTCATGTTTGACCGCGAATATCAGCGTTTTGCCCAGCCATCGTGAGTACCCGGTCAAATTATTTGGGATTATTCTGGTCTGTCGGGTCGGCCTTGTTCTCATTCGACGTTCCCGGCAGGCTCGGCGTAGAGTCCTGTTGCGGAGGGATCGCGTTCCGTTGTTCGTTGGTCAGGCCAGGTACGGCCGATGCCTCGTCAGGTGCCTGTTGCATATCCTGATTGCTGCTTCCGGCGTCGGATGAGGCCGTCAGGCCAGGCATTTGTGCGTTCGCCGTGAATGCGGCGAGCAAGAAACCCAGGGCAACGTTTGCGAGTTGGAGAGATTTCATTGTTGATCCTTTCGGAAAATGACTTCGGTATCCGATTTCGGTGCTACAGAACTTGGACTCGGAGCGTTGCCATGGAAGTTCCGCCTCCCATGATCGGGTCCGTCATGTCAGGCAATGTCCTACGGTCTACCCGAAGCAGGGAGCGGCGCAGGTGGAATGCGGTGCTCGCGTCGATCGCGTCCAGCGTGGCGAAGCGAATGCCATGACCACGGTCGGCGTGTTCGGGGGCACCGGCTTTCTCGGTCGGCGCATCGTGCAGCGCCTCGTTGACGAGGGAACGACGGTGCGCGTCGCGGTCCGACATGCCGATCGCGCGCGCGCCGCTCTGCGCGCGGCGGGCTTGGACCGGGTCACGGTCTTCGGTTCCGACGTGCGCGACGAAGGCTCGGTTGTCGCCGCCATCGCGGGAGTCGATGCCGTGGTCGATGCCGTTTCCGCGTATGTCGAAACAGGGGGCGTAACGTTCGATGCCGTGCACGAGCGAGGCGCCGAGACGCTCGCGCGGCAGGCGGCCGCGGCCGGTGCTGCGCGCTTCGTTCTCGTGTCCGGAATCGGTGCCAATCCCGAGTCCGCTTCTCGATACATCCGCGCGCGCGGCCGTGGCGAACGCGTGGTCCAGCAAGAATTTCCGGGTGCGACCATCGTCCGCCCGAGCGCCATGTTCGGGCGCGGCGACGCGCTGTTCGGCACGCTCGCGCATCTCGCCCGACTGCTCCCAGTGCTGCCGCTGATCGGCGGCGGTCATTCGCGCCTGCAGCCGGTTTATGTGGAGAACGTGGCGGAAGCTATTGCCCGCATCCTCGCCGATCCCGCGACCGCGGGCCGGACCTACGAGCTCGCCGGGCCCGAGGTGTACACAATGCGCGAACTGGTTATGATCGTGTTACGCATCGTCGGCAAGCGCCGGTTGCTCGTGCCAATACCCTTCGCGGTGGCGGAGGCCCAGGCGCGTTTGTTCGAACTCCTGCCGAACCCGCCTCTCACCACTGGCCAGGTTGATCTTCTCAAGGCAGACAATGTGGCGAGCGGGACTCTGCCGGGCCTCCGAGAGCTCGATATCCAGCCGACATCCGTCGAGGAAGTTCTGTCGACCTATCTCGGCCGATCGCACCGTAAGTCTGGCTAAGGGTATCTTCGCGCCGTCTTCCGCGTGGCGCGCGCGCAGCGCCCCCGAGAATTGAGAATCTCGGGCAAACGAACTCGCCTATTGAAAACTCCGCCCGTGTGGGTCGGGCTCCTCGAGTTGCGAAAACCTCACCGGGAGGATCTCCTTCATCGTCACCCTTCCGTGGCTGTCTTTCTCGACCAGGATGAGTTGCTGAGCGTCGGCCAAGCCTGCGGGAATCACCATTTTGCCGCCGGGCTTCACCTGGTCGATCAGTGGTGAGGGTATGAGTTCCGGCGCTGCTGTGACGATCACCTTATCGAACGGCGCGTGTTCGGCCCAGCCGTGATAGCCGTTGCCGATCCTGAGCTCGATATTGACGTAGCCCAGGCGCCTCAGTCGTTGTTTCGCCTGCTCTGACAGCTCTTCGATGACTTCGATGCTGTACACCTTTTGTGCCAGCGCCGCGACGATTGCTGCCTGATACCCAAGCCCGGTGCCAATTTCGAGCACAGTGTCAGTTGGCTGGATATCGAGCAAGTCGGTCATCAACGCGACGATAAAAGGCTGAGAGATCGTCTTGTCGAAGCCGATCGGAAGCGGGGAATTGGCGTAGGCATACGGCTGAAGCTCGATGGGCACAAAGGCGTGACGCGGCACCTTGTTCATGACTTGCATGACCCGCCCGGCAAAAGCCGCTTTGCCGATCCGCGCGCTCACATAAATGGCCGTGGCGGCAATCTCCGCCATCATGGATTGGCGCAGAGGCGCGAAATTGTCGGCGTTCATCGGATCATCCCTGACAGTAAACGGGAGAGGCACAGATCAGCTGATATTACCCTCGTTAAGCGTGCGCTAAGCAAGCGAAAGTAGGGTCAGAGACGACTTTCCGGGTCGGGCCCGAGGTGGGGAAAGTAGGGTCAGGCACGACTTTCCGGGTCGGGCCCCGTGAGGGTTCAGGTAGCGACGAAAATCGAGTCTGACCCTACTCTCGTCCGGCGAGCGTCCGATAGATGTCGGCGTATTGCCGGGCGGCGCGATCCCACCCGAAATCCTTCGCCATGCCGTTGCGCTGCACCTGGCGCCATGCGTCGCGATTGCCATAGGTGGCGATGGCGCGCCTGATCGCAGCCAAGAACGCCGCGGCCTGAGGTTCGTCGAATACGAAACCGGTAGCTATGCCGGAGGCGATGGTCTCGCGGTTGCAGTCGACCACCGAATCGACCAGCCCGCCGGTGGCACGCACGACCGGCGGCGTGCCGTAGCGCTGACTGTACATCTGGTTCATGCCGCAGGGTTCGAAGCGCGATGGCATCAGAAACGCGTCCGCGCCCGCTTCGATCAGATGAGCGAGCGTGTTGTCGAAGCCGATGCGAACCGCGATGCGGCCGGGATCCCGGGCCGCGAGTTGCAGAAACCTGCGCTCGAGATCGCCCTCGCCGCTGCCGAGCACGGCCAACTGCGCCGGCAGACCAACGATGGCGCTGGCGATGTCGGCGAGAAGGTCCAGCCCCTTCTGGGGTACGAGACGGCTCACGGCGCCCAACAACGGAACCTCGGGCTCCAGGGCGAGACCCAGCGAGCGCTGCAGCGCGCGTTTATTCTCGGTCTTCGCGTCGAGCGTGGTCGTGTCGTACCGCCGTGGGATCAGAGGATCGGTGGCAGGATCCCACTCCTCGGTATCGATGCCATTCAAGATGCCGGAGAGCACGTCGCGCCGCCAGCGCAGCAGGCCGTCCAGGCCGAAGCCCAGCGCCTCGCTCTGAATCTCGCGTGCGTAGGTCGGGCTCACCGCCGTAATCGCGGCGGCGTAATAGAGAGCCGCCTTCAGGAACGACATGCGGCCGTGGAACTCGATTCCCTCGCTGGAATAGCTCTCCGCCGGCAGCCCGAGCCGCGTGACCCATTCAGGCGGCCAGGCTCCCGGGTAGGCGAGGTTGTGAATCGTGAACAGGGTCGCGCGGCGCGCCGCCGGCAGCGCGGCAAAGCGCAAATAGGCGGGTGCCAGACCCGTTTGCCAATCGTTGCAATGGAGAACTTCGGGGCGCCAGCTAAGGGGACTCGACGGTCCGGCGAGGATTGCGGCAACTTTCGACAGGAGACCGAAACGCAGCGCGTTGTCCGGCCAGTCCTCGCCGGCTTCGCTCTGGTAGGGACCGCCGGGGCGATCGTACAGGGAGCGATGTTCGACGACGATGACGGGAACACCGCTCGGCAGGGCAGCCTCGATGAGCTGCGTGACACCGCACTCCGCTAGCGCCTCGACTGCGGGCAGATCGGCCCAGCCGCCACTCTGCACTGCCTTGCGAACGGAAGGGTAGCCCGGCAAGAGCACCCGCGCGTCGATCCCGAGCCGTCGCAACGCCGCCGGAAGCGCCGCGCTGACATCTGCCAGACCGCCCGTCTTGATCAACGGTGCGCATTCCGGGGTCACGAAGAGAACGGCAAGGGCGTTCTCGGGTGTGGGCATGATCTCCCGCGGCGGGCACGCGGTTTAAGCAAAATAGGCCTTGCGCATGTACTGCTCGAGCATCCGCTCGGTGTTGAAGAATGACCCGTTGATCGCAAGCGCGTGGCGCATAACTTCGATGTAGCGATCGCGCTCGGCATAGAACATCGGCAGGATCACGTGCTCGAGCTTGCCGTAGAGGGACGCGGCGTCGGCGGCGCGGTCGGCGTCGCTTTCGACGCCGGCGTCATCGCCGATAGCCCAGCCGGTAACGCCTTCGATGCAGCCCTCGACCCACCAGCCGTCGAGGATGGACAGCGACGGCACGCCGTTGATCGCGGCCTTCATGCCGCTCGTGCCCGATGCTTCCAGCGGCGGCTGCGGCGTGTTGAGCCACAGGTCCACGCCCGCGGTGTTCAAACGCGCGAGCTGCATGTCGTACTCTTCTAGATAGACGAGCCTGATCTTCTCCCCCAGCGCTGCCTTGACTTCGAAAATGCGCCGGATCAGCGCCTTCCCCACGTCGTCGTTGGGGTGTGCCTTGCCGCCATAGATGAGCTGCACGGCACCTACTCGCTCATGGATCGCTTCGAGGCGCGCGATGTCGCAGAACAGGAGGTCGGCGCGTTTCCAGGCGGTGGCGCGTCGAGCGAAACCGATCGTAAACACTTTCGGATCCATCGCCGCACCGGTCGTCTCGTTCACGCACTTGATTAACTCTTGCTTGGCGCTCGTGTGCGCCTCCCATAGTTCGAGCTTGGGGATGCCCAATGCGTGGCGCAGGCCGGCATTATCCTGTCGCCAATCGGGAATGTGGCGATCGAGCATGGTCTGCACCGGCGGCGCAGCCCAGGTCGCGGCGTGCACACCGTTGGTGATCGAATCGATCGTGCGCTGCGCGAACATCTGCCGGGCGACTTCGCCGTGTCTTTTCGCCACGCCGTTCACATAATGGCTGTGGTTGAGCGCCAGCTGCGTCATGTTGAGCACGCCATCGAGGCAGAACTCCCGCGCGCGCTCGTCGAAGTCATGGCCGTAGCCGGTGATGATGCCCGCCACCAAGGCTAAAGGGAACTGGTCATGTCCGGCGACGACGGGCGTATGGGTGGTGAATACGCACAATGGCTTGACCATCTGCACGACCTCGCGCGTGATCGTCGTCTCACCACGCTCGCGCGCCTTTTCGTGGGCGAGTTCCAGGGTGAGCAGGCCCGCATGACCCTCGTTCATATGGAACCGCCGGATGTTGCGGTAGCCGAGAGCACGCAGCATGCGCACCCCGCCGATGCCGAGGATCACTTCCTGACAAAGACGGTAGCGCGTATCGCCGCCGTAGAGATGGTCGGTCAGGCAACGATCCTCGGCGGCGTTCTCCGCCAGGTTCGCGTCGAGTAACAGGACCGGAACGACGTGGCCGGAAATGCCACGCACATCGTAGCGCCACGCGCGCAACTGCACGCTGCGACCCTCGATCGCGACGGTCACTCGTGATGCAAGGCTCGCGAGCCGTTCGGCAACGGGCCAGTCGACAGGCTCTTCGGTCTGGTTGCCGGCAGCATCGAGCCGCTGGCGGAAGTAGCCTTTGCGGTGAACCAGAGATACGGCTACCAACGGCACGCTCATGTCGGCCGCGGAGCGAACGGTGTCGCCGGCAAGAACGCCGAGCCCGCCCGCGTAGGTCGGGATCGACTTCTCGAGCCCGATCTCCATCGAAAAGTAGGCGACCGACTCCCAGGATTCGGTGGCGGAATCGTCGGTAGGAGAAATAGCCATGCCGCTTTGATCGCGCCCGCACGGCTATCGTTGCGCACCCCCGCGCGCCCGCCGGTGCAGGCCCGATGAGGTCGTTGCACGCTGTCACCAAAACCTCCTTGACCGCGGCACCGCACTGCGAGCAGGATTGATTTTAACGCGTGGCCGGCGCGTGAACATCACGGCTTTGTTGGCCACAGCTAAGCGAGGCGCGTCCGGAGCTCTCCATGCCAACTATCGTCGAGGCAGACATGCTCGCGATCGACCGTGCGTCGATCCGTGAGCCCAGCGTGCCAGGCGCAGCCACCAAGAGCGCGCTTGCGCTTGTCCTCGCCGGCGGGCGCGGAAGCCGGCTGGAGCAACTCACCGACTGGCGCGCCAAACCGGCGGTCCCGTTCGGCGGCAAGTTCAGGATCATCGATTTCGCGCTTTCGAATTGCGTCAATTCCGGTATTCGGCGCGTCGGGGTGTGCACTCAGTACAAGGCGCAGAGCCTAATCCGCCATGTGCAACGCGGCTGGAGTTTTCTCGACGGTCGTTTCGAGGAGTTCGTCGAGCTGCTGCCCGCGCAGCAACGCATCGTGCCGAGCTGGTACAAGGGGACTGCCGACGCGGTATATCAGAACATCGATATACTGCGGCGGCATGCTCCGCGCCATGTTTTGATTCTCGCCGGCGATCACGTTTACAAGATGAACTACGGAGCGATGCTGAGCGACCACATCGCCCGGGACGCGCTGATGAGCGTGGCATGCATCGACGTCCCGCTCGCCGCTGCACGCTCGCTGGGTGTGATGGCGGTCGACGACCAACGGCGTATCGTCGATTTCCAGGAGAAGCCCGATGAGCCCACACCGGATCCGGATCGGCCTGACCGCGCCCTGGCCAGCATGGGCATTTACATGTTCGACGCCCCCTTCCTGTACGCCGAGCTGTTGCGCGACGCCAACGATTCCGCTTCCACCCACGACTTCGGCAGGGACATCATTCCTTCGCTGGTCAGGCGCGGCGCGGCGGTGTACGTGCACGAATTTGCGCGTAGCTGCGTCAATATGAGCGCGGGTAAACCGTACTGGCGGGACGTGGGAACGATCGACGCCTACTGGGAGGCCAATATCGCGTTGACCGACGTCGTGCCGGAGCTGAATCTTTATGACAAAAGCTGGCCGATCTGGACCTATCAGGAACAGCTGCCGCCGGCCAAGTTCGTATACAACGAGCCTCCGCGCCGCGGTATCGCCACGAATTCGCTGGTTTCCGGCGGCTGCATCATCAGCGGCTCAACCGTGCAGCGATCGCTTCTCTTCTCCAACGTGCACGTCCACAGCTATTGCACGATCGAAGAGTCCGTCGTTCTGCCCAGTGTCGACATCGGCCGCAATGTCGTGCTCAAGCGTGCGGTGGTCGACAAGTACTGCCGGTTGCCGCCCGGCCTCACCGCCGGCGTCGATCCGGAGCAGGATCGGAAGCGTTTTCACGTAACCGAGCGCGGCATAACGCTCATCACGCCCGAGATGCTGGGACAAGACGTGCATCATTCGCGCTGACAGCGGCTGGCAGGCCCCAATCCAAGACAACGGGGGAGCGACAGGGGTGGCAAGCTGAAAGCTGTCGCGATCCGCATGGTGCATGCGCGGGAAATCCTCGATTCGCGAGGGCGGCCCACGGTCGAGGTTGACGCGATCCTCGATGACGGAAGCTTCGCTTGCGCGAGCGTGCCCTCGGGCGCTTCGACCGGCGCCGCCGAAGCCCACGAACTGCGCGATGGCGACCAGGCGCGCTACGCGGGCCTCGGCGTGCAGAAGGCGGTGGCCAACGTCAACGGCGAGATTGCGCGCGCGCTGCGCGGCACGGACGGCGCCGATCAACGAGGCCTCGACGATCGCTTGCGCGAGCTCGACGGCACACCGCGATTGCAGCGCCTCGGCGCCAACGCCACGCTCGCAGTCTCCATCGCTGTCTGCCGCGCAGCGGCTGCGTCGCGGGGCCAGGCGCTGTACGAGCGCATCGCCGATCTCGCAGAGCTGCAGCCGACATTGCCGTTACCGATGACCAACATTCTGAGCGGCGGCCTGCACGCAGGCCGCGGCATGGACGTGCAGGATTTCCTCGCCGTGCCGATGCGCGCCGCGTCGATCGACGCGGCCATCCATCTGCTTGCCAGAGTGCGCTCAGCCGCGGCCGAAGTATCGCGCGAGCGCGGCCTGCCGACGCTGCTCGCCGACGAAGGTGGCTTGAGCCCGGGATGCGAAACCGGCCGCGCGGCACTGGAGCTGATGGTCGAGTCGATCGAGCGCGCGGGCTTGATGCCGGGCGAGGACATCTGCATCGCCATCGACGTCGCCGCGACGACGCTGAAGGCAACGGACGGACACTACTGCTTGGCGCGCGAGGGCCGCGACTTGAGCAGCGGGGCGATGATCGGAATGATCGAAGCCTGGGTGCGCGACTTTCCGGTGGTATCGGTCGAGGACGGCCTCGACGAAGAGGACTGGGCCGGCTGGAAGCTCCTTACCGAACGGCTCGGCGACAAAGTGCAACTGGTAGGCGACGACCTCTTCACGACGAACGCGCAGCGCCTCGCACGCGGCATCGCTGAAGGCATTGGCAACGGCGTGCTGGTCAAAGCGAACCAGAACGGCACGCTCAGCGGCACGCTCGCCGTGATCGCGCAGGCGAAGCTTGCGGGTTACGCGACCATTGTTTCAGCGCGCTCGGGCGAAACCGAGGACGCGTTCATGTCCGACCTCGCGGCCGGCACCGCGGCGGGGCAGATCAAGATCGGCTCGCTGCGCACTTCGAATACGGTCGCGAAATACAACCAGCTGCTGCGCATCGAGGAACGATCCGGCGCATCTTTCGCCGGCGCGGCCGCGCTCGTGCCGAGGCGTGCGCGATGACCGCCGCCACCCCCGATCCGCGTCTGCGTGATTTCCTGCGCAACCAGGGTCTCGCGAAGCCCGGCGAAGAGGCGATCTGGACGCCCCTGGCCGGCGGCGTCTCCTCCGATATCTGGCGCGTCGATCTGCCCGATCGAAGCCTTTGCATCAAATGCGCGCTGCCGGAGCTCAAGGTCGCCCAGCAATGGCGAGCGCCCATCGAACGGAACGCGTACGAGTGGGCGTGGATCAATTTCGCCGCCGAACACTGCCCCGACGCCGTGCCGGCGCCGATTGCCAGCGATCCGGAGCAGGGCATTTTTGCAATGAGCTTTCTCGATCCGGAACGCTATCCCGTGTGGAAACGGTTGCTGCTCGACGGTGTCGTCCAGACGCAAACCGCCGCACGAGTCGCGGCGATCATCGCGCGCCTGCACGCGGCGAGTGCCGGCAACGCCGATGTCGCACGGCGCTTCCAGACCGACGCCATCTTCCATGCGATCCGGCTCGAACCTTATCTGCTGGCGACGGCCCTTCGTCATCCCGACCTCGAACGTCCGCTGCACGGGCTTTCCGAGCGCACCGCGCAGACGCGGATCGCGCTGGTGCATGGGGACGTGAGTCCGAAAAACATCCTGCTCGGGCCCAAGGGACCGGTATTCCTCGACGCGGAGTGTGCATGGTACGGAGATCCCGCGTTCGATGCGGCGTTCTGCCTCAACCACTTCCTGTTGAAGTGCGTGGCCAGGCCGCAGTGGTCGGCTGGATTTCTCGCCTGTTATGCCGCCTTTTCCGAAGCCTATCTCGAAGGCGTGACGTGGGAGCCGCGCGCGGAGATCGAGAGCCGCATCGCGAGCTTGCTCGCCGGGCTGTTCCTCGCGCGGATCGACGGCAAATCTCCTGTCGAATACCTCACCGACGAGCGCGACAAGCGCCTGGTGCGCGAGACCGCGCGCCCGCTGATCGCCAGACCGCCGGCGCAGCTCGCCGAAGTTTCGGCGCGCTGGCGCAGGGCGCTCGCGCTGCCGCAACCCTCGATCTGAGATGAACACGGATCCCGCGAGCACAGCTTGGAGGGGTGAACCGCAACATTCATCGGCTTGACAACGCAATCTGCAGTTGCTACGTTTTCAAGCGGCTGCAGAAGCGCGAACCGACGTTGGGTCTGATTTGTAACCGCGTGTAACAAGAGCGCGCTGCAAGGGTGTTACGACACCCTCGTCTTTCGCTTTGCCTGGAGCCCGATCCGTGCAGTGGCACGTCGTGTCTGCACGATGTAGAAGTTGTGAGGCCTTGGCCGCAGGCACGAAGGGTCGCGTGTGGCTCTAGCCAAGACGATCGGCGTTGGCGTTGACCCGGCCACCGAGACGGCGACGAAGTGGCCGTCGCTGATCGAATCCCTGCTCGCCGTCGCCGCGATCGTTGCGCTTCTTCCAGCGTTCGAGCGTCTGGCCGCCAATGACAGCGGCCGCGACCGGCGCTTCGCCGATGCCGCTGTCGCGGTCGTAGGCCTGCCCGATCCGGTCCTTCCCGGAGTGTGCGCGAGTCATGGCGCGCGCGCCGAGCCTTTGGTGCGCGATCGCCTGTGCCGGCGGTCCGAGCTGCGTTCCGGGGCAGCCTCCGCGGAAACTGTACCGCTCACCCTCGTCGACGCCTTTGCGCAGACGGGCCGAGCATTCCAGCGTCCACTCGCCGACGCGGAAAGGCGTCGCGCGGAGCTGCGTTTACAGCAGCGCGAAGGCCTGGGTAATCTGCTCGCGCTCGGCAACGCAATCGAGTCGATCGACGCCGAGATGCAGCCCTACATCGAACGCTACTCGCTCGGCGGTGCCGATGCTGCCGCGCCGCTGCCGCTCTCTTGCGCCTTCAACATGGTGAAGGCCGCCATCGCGCGCGGCGATGCGCTCGCCTTCGAGCGCGGTGACAGCGCGCCGGCCAATGCTTTGTTGCTGCTTGGCGCGGCCCTCGATGGGCATGGCGCGACGCGGGCCCTGACGGGAACAGCTCTCTTGCCAGCCTCCTCGCGCACCGCTGGCCGTGGCTGCGGCGGACTGTCTCTGGCGGATGCACTCTCCGATGCGGCGGCGCTGATGGCGGAGGCGCGCCAGGCGCAAACGCATGCGGCCAAGAACGACGCAATGCGCGCGTTGCTGCACACCGCGGGCTGGCAATGGGCAGGGTGGATGCTCGCCGGTCTCGTCCTGCTGAAGCTCTCCCGGCGACGGAACTTCGCTCTGGTCGGGGTTGCGCTGGCCCTTGCGGTGTGGGCGTCGGCAGCGTGGATTGGCGCGGTACCCTGGCCGTTTAACGTGGATCGCGCCTTCGAGCTTGCGCGGCCATCGAGTGCGCCGTTCGGGACGCCGTCGCCGTTCGTGCTGGAGCTGCTCGGCGTCGCGGGGTTCGTGCTGATTGCGTCGATAGGGTTGCAGAAGCGCCTGCCGTCGGGACCGCAGACGATCGCCTCGCGCGTGGGCTACCCGGGTCTGGTGCTGGCCACCGGCCTTGGCTGGCTGCTGTTACTCGACTTGTCGGCCAACGGCCACTTCGGCAATCGCTATCTTGCGCTTTATCACCAGGGACATTTGTGGCTCGGCATGCTGACGCTGACCGTGATGATTTTCCTGCGCCAGTCGATCGGACGCGCGCTCGGCTGGACGCTCTCGCTCGTCGATGCGCTGGCGAGCAGCATCCGACGGCGCGTCGGTTCCGTGCCCATGACTGCAGCGATCATCTTGCTGATGATCGGTCTTGTCGGAGCGGTGGGCGCGCTCCCGGCGAACCTGCCGCAGCTCACTTCGGAGATCGCGCGGTTGTGGCTCATCGTGGGCGCTTCCTGGTTCTTCTTCCTTCGCGGCGACCCGCTGACGGAGAGACTGGCCCGCAGCGGCAGCTCGCTCGCCTCGCTCGCGCGTTACGTTTGGCCGTTGCTGTGCGTGGTCCTGGTACTGATCGGCGTCCAATTGATCACCCGCGACATGGGTCCGCTGCTCATCGCCTGCTATGGCGCCGGCGCATTTGTCGCCGCTTCGATCGCAATGTGGTGGCACCAGCGCAGCGGCGCCTACCGCGCGGCCTTTGCGCTTTCGCTCTCGCTGTTCTCGATCTGGATCTTCGGGATCACGCTGGCGCTGTTCGAGCTCGGCGCGCTCGACGACGTCACCGCGGGTCGGCTCGAGAATCTTGCCGCGCCGCTGGCATCGGCCAACGATCAGCTCGCGCTCGTGACCTGGTTCCAGCGGGCAGCGCCGCCAGCGGGCTTCGGGCTCGGCGCGGTTCCCTGGTGCGGTCATGCGGGTGGTGCCGGCTGCGCGGGCGTACCGGCGCAGATCCAGAGCGATTACACCTTGACGGCGCTGGTGGGGGCGTTCGGCTGGACCGCGGCGTGGGCCGTTGTGATCGGCGCTGCGATCTGGCTGCACCGGCTGATTCGCCACCATGGGCGCGTGACGCGCGGCGAGCCGCGCCTGGTCGCAGCGTCCGACCGCGTCGTCAACGACGACCAGGCGCTGCTTTCCTGGTTCGGTGTCGCGTGGGTGGTGCTCGCGCTTTGCCAGCTTGCGGTGACGGTGGCGGGCAATCTCGCCGTATTGCCGCTCACCGGCGTGACCTTTCCCTTCATGAGCTTCGGCATGACTTCGCTGCTCGTGAACATGGCGCTCCTCGGCCTCGTCATCAACATCAACGTGCCGGCGCGGACGGCACATGTCTGAACGACGCCGCACGACGCTGCTCGAGTTCGCGATTGCGGCGAGCGCCGCGGTCGTGCCGGTGCTGCTCCTGGTGCTGCTCGCGGTCGGCATGGTCCGGCCGCTCGATCCGGCGGGCCCGGCCGCGCGCAACGGCGATCGCCACGTCAGCGTGCGTATGGTCGCCGCGCTGAAGACCTTCGAGCGCGCCATCGTGCGCCGCGACGCGGTGACCGCGGGTCCGCCCTCGGTGCTCCTGCTGCTCGACCGTGTGCCGCAGTGTCGCGCCGCCTGGGACGGGCACGGCAGAGTGCTGGACCGCATTCGCGCCGCGTTCGCGGGGACCGGCGCTGCGCCGCCATCCCCGGCACAGCGGCTGGCCGCGCAACTCGCCGATCTCGACGACGAATTGTTGCGCTTCAGCACAGGTGCCAATCGGCGGGTAAGCGGAGCCGTGGGCTTCGATGCGCTACGCTGGTTCGAAGCGGTCGGCGAGGCGTTGCGGCTGCCGGTCGAGGCACCCGATTATCCCGGGCGCAAGTTCACCGTGCAGTGCGCGGATATCGCCGCCGCCGCGGCGATGCTCGCGCGCTCGAACGGCCGCATGCTGAGCGTGCTGTCCTGGCGCGGGACCGAGGTGCAGCGGGTGATTTCGCGTTGGCGCCCCGAGCAGTTCGTTGAAATCTCCGCGCGGCAGGTCGCACGCGCGAACCCGTGGCGCGGCTTGCCCGGCTGCATCTTCATGGGCAACTCCGTGCCGGGCGCCGACGTACCCGTGCCGACACATTTCGTGAGCGGATGGCGTGCGCCAGAGGCAGCGCTGTGCACGCGCTCGGAGATGTTCGACGTCGCCGAAGATCCGGGCCAGGCGGCTCCGCCCACGCGCATCGCGGGCGAGCCGACGCTGGATCTTCCGGTCGACGACGAGCGCTGGAAAGTACCGCCTTCGCTCGAGGTCATGTTGCACTCGCTTTCGACGCTGCGCCGGCCGTCGGGCTCGCTGTATCGCCTGTACACCGACGCGCCGGCAGTTCTGGAGGACACGCCCACGGGATATCGTTACGGGCCGAACCGCATCGATGTCGGCGGCGCGCCCATCGATGTCGGCTTCTCCATCGACCTCACGATCGAGCCATCGGTGCAGGAGCTCGCGCAGAAAACGGTGGCCTGCTATACCGGCCGCCAGGATGTGTGCCGTGCGCTCGGAATTTCGCGGGCCGAGGACGCGGGGCGCGCGCTCGGCCACCGCATGCTCGAACGGGCGGTCGTGCGCATGGCCGCGGTGGCGGTGATCGACGTGGCCAGCGGACGCATCGAGGCGCTGGCGGGTGCGCTCTCGCCCTGCACGCGGCAGGAGTACGACGGGCCCGGCCGCGGAGCGGGATGCGACAAACGCCTTCCCTATGTACCTCGCTATCGCCCTGATGCGCTGCTCAACGCCGCCGTCTTCCACGACGCGATGCCCGCGTCGGTCATCAAGCCGATCATGGCCGAAGCGTTTCTCACCGACCCGGACGTGGGTGCACGCTGGCTCGCGGGCGAGCGCGCGGCGATGCGCACCGCCGGGATACCGAGCGCCGACAGCTTGCGTGGACAGCTCGCGCGGTCGAGTTCCGGCCGCTTTCTCGATCGCATGTTCTGTGCCGATCAGGGATTCATTCATTGTGAGCGCCCGTGGCGAATTCAGGCGATGGCGGCGGCATTCGGATGGAACGGCGGCTGCGCGACGCCGCGAGAAGATTGCGGCAAGCGCGACCTGTTGTTCGGTCGCGCCGTCGACGTGGAAGCCGAATCCGGGGGCGTCGCGCCGCTCGCCACGCTGGTTCCTTATGGGCGGCTCCTCGCCGAGCCGCTTGGCGGCACGTTCGATGCGCCCTTTCGGTTGCGATCCGCTACCGCGCTCGACAGCGGCAAGCTGCGCGCCTGCGCGGCGGGTGCGGACGGGCAGCGGGCGAGCAGAGACGACTGGGAGAAATGCCGCGGCGGCAGCGTCGTGGACGTCGTCGCCGAGGGTTGGGGACAAGGACACGCGCGCGCCAGCGCGCTCGGTGTGGCGGGTATGATGGCTGCGCTTGCCGGTGCAGCCAATGGACAGCTCGAGCTGCGCCAGCCGCACCTCGTACGCGGCTTGCACGGCGTCGGCACGCAAGGTTCGAGCTCGCTCGAATCGGCGGTGAGCCGTTTCGGCTTGGCCGAGGCGGAGCCTACGCGCTTGTCGCGCGATGCCGCCGAAGTTATCCTGAGCGGACTTTCATACGGTCATCGTGCGGGCACGTCGCGGCTCGCCTGCGAGCAGGTGTTCGACGCGCGTAGCTGCAAGGACATCGACTGGATCGCCGGCAAGACCGGCACGCCCACGTTTCCGAACGACGACCGTTCGCTCGATGAGCTTTGGCGGCTGTGCGGGCGAGGCGCCGCCAGGACCCGCGCCGAACAGGCCGCGTGCGGGCCGCTGCGCCCGTACAAATGGTACGTCGCGGCGTATCGCACCGAGCGCGGCGATCCGCACTGGACGAAGGTCGTCGGCGTGCTCACCGAACGCAACTGGATTCGCGATACCGGGCGCATCCACGGTGCCGGGGATCATGGCCCCAACCCCGCCGCAGAGATCGCGATGCAGGTCGCAGGACGCCACGCCGGTTTCCTGACAGGATACGTGCAATGAGTCGCGGCCTTGCTGGGGAGTCGGCGATGCGTGAAGCGCAGGCCCGGACACGAAAAGTCGAGGCGCCGCTCGTGTGGACCTTCGATGGACCCTTCGTCACCTGTCTGCATGACATGGAGGACACGCTCCGGCGCGCGATCGTCCAGGTTGGCGACGTGTCGCGGATCGCGCTTATGATCGAGCTCTCCCTGCCTGCATTGCGCGCGCGAGTGGAAGCTGGCGATGCGATTCAGCCGGCATGGGGACGTTTCCTCGACGCGCTCACCTGGCGTTACGGGCTGCCCGCCGCGCCGCGAGTCCGTCACCTCAAGACATCGGGCCCGCTGGCCACGTTGGTGATCGCATACCGGAGCTGAAGCATGTCACTCAAGAACTGGATCCTGCAGAAGATGAGCGGGCTTGGCACGCGCGCGGATCTGCCGCGGAGCCCGGTGCTGCGCGCCGGCGCCGTCGCGTCGCCCGCCGTGATCCGCCACGCGAGTCGCGCGAGCCACGGCACTGCGCCAGGCGCAGCGGCGCCCGCCGCGCCGGACCTCGGACCCTACGCGCCGCTGATCTCTGCCATTCGCGAGGAGCTCGAGCATTTCGTCGTGAGCTACCTCAGGTTGCACCTTGCGATCGCCGAGCGCGACCGTTATCTGCTCACCTCGATCGACGTGCGCGCAACGGGGTCGGACGATGCCGCAGAGCTGTTGCGACGGTTTATCCGGGAGTTCAGGCCGGAGCAGATCAAGCATTACCTCGCGAAGGAAATCATCGGAGGGCTACCCAACGCGAGTGCGATCGACTTGTCGCAATTCGCGGGGCTCAATGCCCGGCGTGGCGACGACGATGTGGAAGACGATGACAGCTACAGCGAGCTGCTGGCGGAACTGCGCAGCGCGAAGCCCACCCCCGGTGTGCGACCGTACGAGGTGAGCCTCATCGGCCGCTGGTCCGAGGTCGGGTCCGCCGCGCGGGTCTCTTCGCGATCCGATACCCCGCTTACGCCGCTCGCCGGACGCAGTGCCGAGTTGGCCATCGACGATGCCGGGGGTAGCCGCCACGTCGTGCTGCAATCGGTGGTCCCGGGCCGCCGTTATGCGATAGGCAAGGGCGAGGGCTGCGACATCGTGGTCAACGGCGTCTACGCGAGCCGGCGGCACTGCGAGATCTGGCTCGACCACGGCGCGTGGTGGGTAACCGACGCGGGTTCGACCAACGGTGTCCGAGTGGAGCGCGGGGCGAGCGTGCTGGGGCGCAGCGTCTCACGCGCGAACGCTGCGGGCGAGGTCGCCGTGGTCGAGGTCACGCCAGGCGCCCGCATCGTGCTTTCGGCGCATGCCGAAGGCAGCGCGGCCGATTACCCGCGACTGATGGTCGACGCCGGACGCGATGCGCCGGCGTTCGCGACACCGATCGCCCCGGCCGTGGCCGCGCCGGCGACGCCTTCCACGCCGATCGTTGCCGCGCGATCACGGGCGAGCGGATTGACGATCGCGGCGCGCATGGCCTCGGGCGTGCGGACGATCGAGCTTCGCGCCGCCGAGCTGCCGTTCTCGGTCGGTCGCTCGCGCAGCCAGGCGCTGGTGATCGACTGGGCGCACGAGGGCGTGTCGGGGCATCACATCGACATCGTCGAGATCGATGAAGCGGGTGTTACCGTCGTGGTTCATGGCGACAACGGCGTCACCGTGGCCGGCGCATCGTATCCGCCCGGCGCACGCTTGCGCTGGAAGGCCGGAGAATCGATGGCGCTGGGCCGGATCATTGGCCACGAGCCGGAATGCCGACTGACTCTATCGAGGCCCGCGTGATCGTGATGGCCGCGGCGAGCCTCGAGCAACTCATCGGCGTGCACTGATGAATCTCGTCACGCCTTATGAACCTGCGTCCTCGCAGCGCGATCAGTCGCCGCGTGACGGCGCGACCACCAGCCACCACGCCGTACGCGAAACGCACTGGATCCGCCTCGAGATGGCGGCGGCGAGCGCCCGCGGCAGGCGGCGGGAGGTCAATGAGGACTGGCACAGCGCGTTCAACGGGTCCGCACCGCTCTTCGTCGTCGCCGACGGCGTGGGTGGCGGCGCGATGGCAGCGCGGGCAAGCCGCGAATTGGTGTCCCGCTTGCACGCTGCGCTGGACGGCCGCCGCATCGATGCGCCGGCGATCCGCGACGCGCTGCTCCGTGCCGACCGCGAAGTCGGCCGGAGCATCTCCAACGTTACCGGAGCCTCCGGTGCAGCGACTGTCGCGTTGTGCGCGGGGACGGGCGCGCTGCTGTCGAGATGGCTTATCGCCTGGGTGGGCGATTGCCGCGTCTATCGCCTGGGCACCGGGCCGGACAAGCCCGCGCAAGCGTTGACCGTCGACGACACCTATCGGCACCTGGGCGAAACGCCGCCGCCCGGCGGGTCGTACGATGATCCTGCGCGCATGGTCGGCAACGGCGCCGTTTCGGAGCCGAATGTCGAGCGGGTCGCTCTGCATCGCGGCGAGATGCTCGTCATTTGCAGCGATGGCGTGCACAAGCACGTCGAGCCGCAGGAGTTGAGTCGCGTGCTGCACGGACCCGAGCCGTTGGTGCGCCGCTGCGGCAGGCTTCTTGCACTTGCACGTGCGCGCGGCAGCAAGGATGATGCGACTGTTCTCGTCGTGCGCCGCGAGCCGCGGCAGACACGCCTCGCCGGTCTCGTCGCCGCGGGCGTGCTCCTCGCGGCACTCATCGTGACGCTGATGGTGGTGTTGCCATGACTCCCGAGCAGATCGATCGCGTATTCGGCCGTGGTCGCCTGAAGATGGTGACGGGCGAGCACGTCGAGGTGTTCCGCGAAGCGGTCGCGCCCGGCGAGCGGCGCCGTTACACCAAGCGCTTCCTGAACACGCGCGAGGGCGACTTCGGGCAATGGACCGAGCGCGAGTGGCGGATCCTCGCCCGGTTGATCGGCCACGGTATCGCCTGCGTCCCGGACGTCGTGCAATTCGATCGAGGACGGCTCGGCGGCACGCAGCTTGTACAGACCTACGATGCGGGCGTTACCGTCGACCAGTGGGCCACGTTGCTGCCCGTGACTCGCGACGGCCGCGTGCACCGTCACGTGTTCGAGGATTGTGCGCACTGGTGGGCGCTCGCGCATCACTGCCTGCTGGCGCTGAATGTAATCCACCCGCTCGAGCTCGTGCACCTCGATATCAAGGGCGACAACGTCTGCATTCCGTACGCGCCCGCGAGCTTCGATCCGGATTCCTCCGACCTGAGGCTGCGTCCGGTGTTTGCGCAGCTCGCGTTGATCGACTTCGCGTTCGCGCTCGTTTCGCGCGAGAGTCTCACGATTCCGCTGCCGCTCGGGTGGCAAAAGGAATACGACTATCAGTCGCCGCGCCTGCTCGCCGCGCTCGAAGCGGGACGCAACGGCGAGCTGCAACTCACGCGGGAGCTCGACTGGCGCTGCGACATGTACAGCCTCGCGGCGATGCTCAAGCGTCACCTGCCGGACGAGAGCCTCGTGCTGCAGCCCGCGCGCGCGGCGGGATGGACCACCGAACGCTACGATGCTGCCAAGGCTTTCATCCTGCGTATCCGCGATTGCCATGACAGCGAGCTTCCGGCACAACTAACTCATGCGGCGCTGCTCGAGCAGAGCGGTGCAAGGCTCTCCGAGCCCGAGCTTGCGCTGTCGCTCGAACGCGGCTGGACGCTCGCGCGCGAGGCGAGCGTGTCGGCGGCGTCGGCCTCGCCGCTCACGCCGGTCACGCGTCTGGCGCCGGTGACGCTCCTTGCTCCGCCGGTCCATGTCACCCGTTCCGGGCGAATTACCGCAGTAACGGTCGTAGCGGATACCGAACATTCGCGGACAGCGGCAAAGGACGCTATGGCGGGGGCGCCGCATGCGGCTCAACCGCAACGGGCGCGCCATACGCGCGGCCCCGTCGCGGTCGCTGCAGTGATCGCGACTTGGGCTGTGGCTGCAGCGGTGTGGTATCTGGGCGATCGCGCACGACCAATCGGGACCGAGATACAAGCGCTTGCCGAGCCGATGCACGCCTTCGCGAATCAGGCCGCGGACGCGATACGTCGACTCGTCCCTCAGGGCGAAGAAGCGCAAAGAAGCGATGCTGTCGCCGGCCAAACTGCTGCGCCGCTTACGGCGAGGGGCGACGACTCGCCCGCGCGACGTCCACCAACCGCACAAGCGGAGTTCCACGAATCCACCCCGCCAGCGCCGCCGCCGGTCGCGGGCCCTGCGCCCAGCGAGCTTTCCAGCGCAAGCACGTCGTCGCCGCGGCAGCCCGCGGCTGCGGTCATTTCCTCAACTGCGAACGCGGCGGACGCACCGTCGGTGCCGTCGAGTCAGGCACTGCGCGAAGGATCTTCGGCCGTGCTACCGCAGCAACGCATCGTGCAGGCAGGCGGGTCGGCACCGGCGATCGGCAAAAAATCATCGCTTCCCGCGCCGGTAAAGCAGGCGAGTACACCATCGCGAGCATCTACGAAGCTGGCCCGGGCATCATCGGCCAAGGCGCCGACCGCGTGGCACGCAGCGCAGAGCTCGTCGACGCAGGCGCGCCGGGCGCATGCGTCGTGGGCAAGCCTGGAGCCGCCCGCCTGGTTGCGCGGAGGCCCCGGCCCCGGTGCGCCGCCCCGCGCGAAGAGACACGAAACGGGCGCCGCGCTTGTCGCGTCGTCGACCGAACCGGTGTCGGCAGAATCACCGCCAGTCGCAGCAACCGCTCCGCGCTCCGAGCTCACGCAGACCAATCCGCAGCCGGCGCAAGTTGTGGCCGCGGCTCCTCCTGCCGACCCGCCGCGCGCGCAGGCCGGTGCGTCGGCAATCCCGGTACGACCTCCGGATGCGGCCTCGACAGCGGGCGACGAGCGGGGTGCCCCACCGGCAGCAGCGGCTAAGCAGACATCGCGCGGCTCGCCATCTGCAGCGCCCGTCGAGGACCGTAGCGAGGCCTTGAAATTCGCGCTGGCTCAGCCGCCAACCGCGCCCGAGCCGCGCGTCCGTACAGCCGATCAGAACACGCAAGAGGACCTCGCCGCGCAAGGGCGCCGAACCCTCCTGGATACCGTTCCACGCATCGCCAGGCAATCGGAGCTGGAAGTAGCACGCGTGCTGTCGATAGCCGCGAGCGCCTACCAGCCGATGCAGGACAGAGCCGTCGCCGACGCGGCGCGCTTGAACCGGATTCCTGACGACGCATGGCTGCGTGCACGCGCGACGGCGCCCGGCGAAGCACGCCGCCTCACCGATCAGGCGCGCGCGGCGTTTGCTTCGCGGCGCAATGTTCTCGAGGCGTTCGACCTCCAGTTGCGGGCATTCGGCGCGAATCCGCGGGATCCGGACGTCGCCAGCTACCTCGCGTTCCTCTATCTGAAGCTCAGTCCGCCTCAGCCCGACATGGCGCGTCAGGTCGCGTTGGTCGCGCTCGCCACGCGCGGTTCGCAGGGGTATGCGACGCGAATGGACGATTGGAACACCTTCGCCGTTGCGAGTGCGCTCAGCGGACGCGAGGTGGACGCAAGAAACGCCCTGTTCGTGACGCTGGCCGTCTCAGGCAGCGTGGAGCGAACCTGCCTGTCAGCATTGCACGCGCTCGCGAACCACGGAGACCGGTTGCGGGGACCCGTCGAGGCGGTGCTCTACCGTGTCCGCGCGCAGGGCCGCGGGAATGACTCCCCGGCGTGTGCTTGGCCACCGAATGGGTTGGCGCTGTCGCGGCTCCCTTAGCCAACCCGCACTCGTTGATCTACGCCAAACTGCGCAAGTAAAGGAGCACAGCGTTTTTCCATATCCACGCAAACCGAGGAGAGTCAAATGAGCAGCATCAGCAGCAGGGCGTGCGCGCGAATCGTCGTCGCAATCGCGCTCGGCGCGTTTGCGATGGGCACCGCACTGGCGCAGCAGCCGGCGTCGACCTGGCAGCAGATCAAGCAGCGCGGGGAGCTGCGCATCGGCGTGACGCCCGGCGAACCGTGGTACTTCAAAGATCCCGCGACCGGTCAATGGAGCGGCATCGGATACCGCATGGGCCAGCAAATCGCCAAGGATCTCGGCGTCAAGCTCGTGCCGGTCGAAACGACATGGGGCAATTCGGTCGCGGCCATCCAGGCAAACCAGATCGACGTCATGTTCGTTCTCGACGCGACCGACGAGCGGAAGAAGGCGGTCGATTTTCCCGACGCGCCGTTTTTCTGGTATGCGCAGGGCGTGTTGGTGCGGGAGGGCCTGCCAGCCAGCAACTGGTCCGATCTCGATCGCGACAATGTCAAGATCGCCGTAACCTTGGGCACTGCGCCCGATCGCGATATCACCAAGCGGCTCACCAAGGCCAAGATCGAGCGCTTTCAGAACATGGACGAAGCCATCGCCGCGTTCTATTCAGGACGGGTCGACGCCGCCGCGTTCTACCACCCGGCGTTGGTCATGCAGCAGGCGCGCGTCAAGAAGGGATCGGTTGTCATACCACAGCCAGTGGTGGCACTGGCCACCAGCGCCGGCATCCGGCGCGAAGACGACAAGACCTTTCGCGACTTCCTCGACAAGGAATTCGACAAGTACTACAAGAGCGGCGAGACGCAGAAGTTCTACGAAGAGTTCCTGGCGTTCCGGAACATCGACGCGAAGAAGGCGCCGCCGATCATCAAGGAGCAATGGAAGTAGGCGAACCCGAGGCTAGACGCGGGCTTCGGCGCGTGAGCCGCCGGTCCGGATCGGCAGCGTCGAGCGCGGCTCGATCAACGCGAGCGTAGGAAGCGGCGATGCAATACCAGTGGGACTTCGCCGCGGTCTGGAAGCACTTCGACATGCTCATCGTCGGGCTGATCGGCACGGTCGAGCTCGCGCTGGTCTCGATCGTGTTGGGCGTGATCGTCGGCTTCGTGGTCGCGCTGATGCGGCTATCGCATCGCCGTGCGCTGCGCACACCCGCAACCGCGTTCGTGGAGTTCTATCGGAATACGCCGCCGATCGTCCATTTCTTCTGGTTCTTCTATGCGCTTCCGATCGTGATCGGCGTCTCGTTCGAGCCGTTCACCGCCGCAGTGCTCGCGTTGTCGACGCAGTCCGGTGCGTTCTACGCCGAAGTATTTCGCGGCGGAATCGTGTCGATCGAGCGCGGCCAGTGGGAAGGCGCCAAGGCGCTCGGCATGAATTATCGCGCTGTGCTGCGCCGCGTAATCCTGCCGCAGGCGTTGCGGCGGATGGTGGCGCCCTTCGTCGATCGCTCCTTCGAGCTGACCAAGACCACCGCGCTGGCGTCGTCGCTCGCCTATGCCGAGTTGCTCTACCAGGCGATGCAGGTGAACAGCATCACGTACCGGCCGATGGAGGTTTACACGACCATCGCCATCATGTACTTCATCGTGCTGTTCGCAGCCAGCAACCTGATGCGTCTGGCCGAGTATCGACTCTCACGTGTAGGTTGAAGGGGACGCCGATGGAATATACGTGGGATTTCAAGATCGTTCTCGACAGTTTCCCGCTCTTGCTGCGCGGGCTGGTGGTTACGATCGAGCTATGGATCCTGGCCTTTGCGATTGGTCTTTCCCTCGGGTTCGCGGTCAGCCTCGCCCGCGTGTCGAGCCGGGGCTGGCTCAATGGACCGGCGATCGGATATGTAGAGATATTCCGCAATACTCCGGTGCTGGTACAGCTCATCTGGTTCTACTACGCTTTTCCGATTGTCCTCGGTGCGCAGCTTTCGCCCTTCACGGCCGCTGCGCTGAGCCTCACGTTGAATACGTCGGCCTATTGCGCGGAGATCTTCCGTGGGGGCATCGTGTCGATCGCGCGCGGTCAATGGGAAGGTGCCAAGGCGATCGGCATGACGCGGGCGATGACGATGCGGCGCGTGATTCTTCCTCAGGTCTTGAAGCGCATGCTGCCCGCGTTCACCAACCGGGGCATCGAACTGGCCAAGGTGACGTCGCTCGCGTCGTTGCTGGCCGTGAATGAGCTCATGTATCAGGGCCGACTCCTAAGCTCGACCTACTATAGGCCGCTGGAGATCTTGACGGTTGTTGCTCTGGTGTACTTCGTGCTGATCTATCCCGGTAGCTACCTGTCGGCCCGCCTTGAACGCCGCCTTGCGGCGCGCGATTGATGTCGAGCGAAATCCGATGAGCGATACCGTCATCCGCATCCGCAACCTGCACAAGCGCTTTGGCGACCTGCACGTAGTCAAAGGCGTCGACCTCGAGGTGAAGCGGGGCGAGCGCATCGCTATCATCGGTGCGAGTGGATCGGGCAAGAGCACGATCCTGCGCTGCTTGAATTTCATGGAGATGCCGAGCGACGGGACCATCGAGCTCGATGGCAAGGTGCTCGGCACAGAAAATCGGGCGAACGATGGTGGCGCAGCGCGGACCTACTCCGAGAGTGAACTATGCGAGGTGCGCACGCGAGTGGGCATGGTGTTCCAACAGTTCAACCTGTTCCCACATATGACCGTCCTCGAGAACGTCATGGAGGGATTGATCACGGTGAAGCGCACGCCAAAGGCGGCGGCGCGCTCGCGTGCCACCCAACAGCTGGCGAAGGTGGGGTTGCAGGACAAGCTCGATTCGTATCCGGGGAAGCTTTCCGGCGGACAGCAACAACGGGTTGCGATCGCCCGCGCGCTGGCGATGGACCCGGAAGTGCTGTTGTTCGACGAGCCGACCTCGTCGCTCGATCCGGAGCTCGTGGGCGAGGTCCTGCGCGTGATCCACGCGCTGGCCGAGGAAGGACGGACCATGCTCCTGGTCACGCACGAGCTCGGTTTCGCGTATCACTTCGCCGATCGCGTCGTGTTCATCGCGGACGGCATCGTTTATGAAACCGGCACCGCGGACGATGTCCTCAAGCATCCGCAGAAGGAGCGTACGCAGGCGTTCCTGGCGCGCTTTACGGAGCGTGCGTTCTAGGTCGAGAGGGATACGACCTTGCCCTTTTTCAACGAAGCGCCTGCGCGATGAAGATCATCGGCGTGAAGGTGCTCGAGTTCCGCCGTCGCCTTGATGGCCGGTCGTGGAATCCGGCGTTTCGCTGGCACGAGCGGCGGGCGCCGCTGCTGGTTCTCGAAACCGACAGCGGCTTGAGCGGGGTTGGTGAGGCGTGGTCGCAGCAACCGCGGATCGCGTTTGTGCTCGATTATCTGACACACCATTGCGCACCGGCATTGCTCGGGCGAGATCCCCTGCTGCCGATGCCGATCTCATCGCAGCTCGAATCGATAGCGGCGGCAGCGCCGGAACCCTGGGTAGCTGCAGCGGCGGCCAGTGCAATCGATATGGCGCTGTGGGACCTCGCAGCGCAAGCAGCGGGGCAGCCCCTGTGGCGCGCGCTGGGCGGCAGCACCGGCCGCGCGGCGGTCTATGCGAGCGGCGGACTGTACCGCGACGGTGCAAGCTTGAAGGATCTTGCGCACGAATTCGAAGCGCATGTGGATCAAGGATTCACGGCGGTCAAGATGAAGCTCGGTGCATTGCCGCTCGAAGCCGATCTCGAGCGCGCACGCACGGTGCGCGATGCGGTAGGTGACGAGGTAACCTTGTGGGTCGACGCGGTCAACCAGCTCACCCGGGCCAGTGCGCCGGCTTGGTGCGCAGCACTGGCGCGCGTCGGCGTTGCTGCCGTGCAAGCGCCGCTGTCGTTCGACGACATCTCCGGCATGGCAGACATCAACGCTTCGTTGCTGCCGGTCATCGCCACCGAGGCGGAGCATCGAGAAGAAGCATTTCGGGCGCTGGTCGAAGCCAAGGCGGTGACCTACCTGCAATATTGCATAGGCCTTTGCGGTGGACTCAGCGGGGCGATGCGCATCGATGCGCTCGCTGCGACGCACGCGGTGAATAGTACGCCGCAGTGCTTCTCCACGGCCGTCCTGCAGGCGGCCAGCCTCCACCTTGGCGCGGCGCGCGAGAACGTTATCGCGGTGGAATTCCACCGCTTTCACGATCATCTCGCGGCAGCGTTGCCTGCAGCGATGAGAAACGTCAAGGCGGGCTTCGTCCATCTCGACGATGCGCCGGGTCTCGGGGTGCCGCCTCCGACCCTCGGCGAACAGCCTGGCGGTGGCGAGGTACGCCTGCATCGGCATGTCGCACTTCACGATCAAGCGAGTAATGCATGAATCCAGCCACGACTTCCTCGCAATCCAGCGCACAGGGTTACGTTGACGACCCCCGGAACGACGAGGTCCTGGTTTACGTCGATGGCGAATTCGTGCCCCGGATCCGGGCGGTGGTATCGGTGTTCGACAGCGGCTTCGTGCTTGGCGACGGCGTCTGGGAAGGCTTGCGCCTCGTGAACGGGACGCTGGTCGCGCTCGACCAACACATGGAGCGGCTCTACGAAGGCGCGAGCGCGATCGCGCTTGACATCGGCATGACGCGCGAAGCTTTGGTCGCAGCGATCCGATCGACGCTAGACCGCAACGGCATGGTCGACGGCGCGCACATCCGCGTGATGGTGACGCGCGGCCGCAAGAAAACCCCAAACCAGGATCCGCGCTTCGCGGTGGGCCGCGCCACGATCGTCATCGTCGCCGAGTACAAGAAGCCCAATCCGCAAACGAAGGCAGCAGGACTCTCGCTATTCACGTCGACCTTCCGCTGCAGTGGGCCGGACGTCTTCGACCTGCGCCTCAACTCGCACAGCCGGCTCAACCTCATACAGGCGCTGATCCAGGCGATTAACGCAGGCGCGGATGAAGCGCTGATGCTCGACCCGCATGGTTTCGTCGCGAGCTGCAACTCCACCAACTTCTTCATCGTGCGCGGCGACGAGCTGTGGACCTCAACCGGCCGCTATAACTTCAAGGGCATCACGCGCCGCAAGATTACGGAGCTCTATCGAGCGCACGGCGGCGTCGTACGCGAAATCGACTTCACGCTCGCGGAGGTCTACAGCGCTAGCGAAGCGTTTATCACCGGAACGCTTGGCGGCGTCACGCCGGTGACTCGCGTCGACGGCCGGACGATCGCCACCGGCGAGCCGGGTCCGGTGACGCGTCGTGTCAGCGATTGGTACCAGGAGGCCATCGCCAAGGGCTGATGCCGCGACACGATTCGTACATCTTTAGCGGTCGTTTTCGTCAATTCCGCTAGCGCTAGCGGGTGGAGACGTTACTCACCGCAGGGCTTGACTATAG
>WNGB01009902.1_pt1 | contig 31090 bp, 29 predicted proteins | sample 5400681 | NCBI WGS metagenome assembly WNGB01 (sample SAMN13153367, study PRJNA577476) | soil metagenome | isolation source: 115 cm soil or saprolite under grassland replicate 2 | place: USA:California | collected 2016-06-15
CCGGGAACATCATCGAGTCCTCCCCGGCCGTGGCGAACGGGGTGGTGTACGTCGGCTCGGATGACACGAACCTGTACGCCTTCCCCGCCTCCTGCGGGACCGGGAACGCCACCTGCTCCCCCCTGTGGCACGGGCCCGCCGGGGACTACGTCCGCTCATCCCCTGCCGTCGCCAACGGTGTGGTGTACGTGGGCTCGGACTTCTCCTTGTTCGCCTTCCCGGCCTCCTGCGGCACAGGCAACGCCACCTGCTTCGCCCTGTGGACCGCCGGGGCCGGCTCCGGCCACGTCCCGTCATCCCCGGCCGTCGCGAACGGCGTGGTGTACGTGGGGTCGACCGACGGCAACCTGTATGCCTATCCCACCTCGTGCGGCACGGGGGGCGCCACCTGCTCCCCCCTGTGGCACGGGACGACTAGCTTCATCCTATCCTCCCCGGCCGTCGCCAACGGGGTGGTGTACGTGGGCTCGAACGACGGCAATCTGTATGCCTTCCCCACCTCCTGTGGGACGGGCAACGTGTCATGCTCGCCGCTCTGGTCGTCGCACACCGGCGGCTCGGTGTACTCGTCTCCCGCCGTGTCTGACGGCGTCGTCTACGTCGGCTCGAACGATCAACGCCTCTACGCCTTCGACCTGGTCGCGGGCTCGGTGGGCGTGGCGCGCCCGCACCTTCGGGATCTCCGGGCGGACCCGACCCTCCGGGTTCGAACCTAGCCACCCACCCTTCCGAATGGGGGGTGAGCCCCGGCCTCCCGCCCCCCTGTATTGCATATCGTTCCAGGAATGTGCATAATTACTCACTCATGGTTCGGACTCCCGTTCCCGTCGCCGTTCTCGGCGCCTCCGGGTTCTCCGGGGCGGAGCTGCTGCGCCTCCTCTCGGCTCATCCCACGCTCGAGGTGGCGTTCGTCGGCGCGCACGACGCCGCCGGGCAGACCCTCGGCGAGGTGTGGCCGCATCTGGCGCCGTTCGCCGACCGCGTCCTCGAGCCGAACGACGCCGTCGACGCGGGTTCCGTGGCGGCGGCCTTCGTCGCGCTGCCGGCGGGCCTGAGCTCGGCGATCGTGCCGGGCCTCGTCGAGGCCGGGGTGCGCGTCGTCGACATCGGTCCGGACTTCCGGCTCCCGCCCGAGGACTACCCGGTCTGGTACGGGTTCGACCACGAGGCGCCGGCGTGGCCGGACAAGGCCGCGTACGGTCTCACGGAGCTGTTCCGGGAGGAGGTCGCCGTCGCGCCGCTGGTGGCGAACCCGGGCTGCTACCCGACGCCCGTGATCCTGGGGCTGTATCCGCTGTTCCTTGCGGGCCTCGTGAACGGCGACGTGGTGGTGGACGGGAAGTCCGGCATCTCGGGGGCGGGGAAGAAGCTCACGCCGCAGTCGCACTTCGCCGCCCTCGACGGGAGCGTGCAGGCGTACCGCGTGGGGCGCCACCAGCACACCCCGGAGATGGAACACGTCCTGGCCCGGACGGGCACGTCGACCGTCGTGACCTTCGTCCCGCACATCGTGCCCGCGGTGCGGGGAATCGTCACGACGTGCGTCGTCCGGGCCGGGGCCCCAGGCGAGTCGGACGCCCCGGACGCCGCCCGGCTGCGCGAGGCGCTGGACGGGGCGTACGAGGGCGAGCCGTTCGTCCGGGTGCTGGGGCCGGGGCGGATGCCCGACCCCAAACGCGTAGCCGGGACGAACGTGTGCGAGCTGGCCGTGGAGGTCGACGCCCACTCCGGGATGGCCGTGGTGATCGGCGCCATCGACAACCTGGGGAAGGGCGCCGCCGGCCAGGCCCTCCAGAACCTCAACGTCATGCTCGGGTTCGAGGAGACCACGAGCCTCGCCACGATCGGGGTGTACCCGTGAGCGTCACGGCGCCGAAGGGGTTCCTGGCGGCCGGGGTCCCCGCCGGGCTCAAGGCCAGCGGGAACCTCGACCTCGGCTTGCTGGTGTCGGACGGTCCGGCCACGGCCGGAGGCCTGTTCACAACCAACGCGTTCGCAGCGGCGCCGGTGGAGCTGTGCCGCCGGCGGCTGGTGGACGGCTCGGCCCGGGCCGTGGTGGCGAACAGCGGCCAGGCCAACGCCGGAACCGGTCCCGAGGGGCTCGAGGACGCCGAGCACCTCACGGCCGCGGCCGCCGTGGACCTCGGGCTGGATCCCGGGGACGTCCTGTCGTGCTCGACCGGCGTCATCGGGCCCCGGGTCCGTGTGGCCGCGGCGGTGGCGGGGATCCGCCACGCGGCCACGGAGCTCTCCGCCGCCGGCGGGCCGGCGTTCGCCGAGGCCATCCGGACCACGGACACGGTGCCCAAGCAGACCGTCGTCGACGGAGGAGGGTTCGTCGTGGGCGGATGCGCGAAGGGAGCCGGGATGATCGCCCCGGACCTGGCCACGCTGCTGGTGTTCCTGACCACCGACGCGGCGGCGTCCCCCACGGCCGTCCGGCACGCCCTGCGCCACGGCGCCGCCCCGGTATGGAACGCCCTCACGGTGGACAACTGCCCCAGCACGAACGACACCGTCCTGCTGTTCGCGAACGGCGCGACGGGCTCGGAGCCGTCCGTCGAGGGGCTGACCGAGGCCGTGGCCGAGGCCACCCGCGACCTGGCCCGGCAGATCGTGGCCGACGCTGAGGGCGCCACCACGACGCTGGTGGTCCAGGTGGACGGTGCGGGCAGCGACGGCGACGCCCGCCGGGTGGGCAAGGCCGTGGCCGGTTCGATGCTGGTGAAGACCGCGGTGTTCGGCAAGGACCCCAACCCGGGCCGGATCCTCCAAGCCGTGGGGGCCAGCGGGGCCCGGTTCAGGCCGGGGGACGTCGGCTCCAGCCTTGGGACCGTGCCGGTGATTGTCGGCGGAAGGGTCCCGCCGGAGTTCGACCCGGCGGCCTGCGCGGCGGCCATGAAGGAGCGGGAGGTCGTGATCCGGATCTCCCTGGGCGACGGGCCGGGGCAGGCCACCGCGTTCGGATGCGACCTGGGCTACGAGTACGTGCGGATCAACGGGGAGTACACGACGTGACGGCGCTCCGGCGGGCGGAGGATGACAGCGCAGGCACGGGCGCGACCACCGCCGCGACCACCGGGCACACGGTGAGCACGGCGCCCCCCCAGGTCCGCGAGCGGACCCGGGCCAAGGCCCGGGTGCTCCTCGAGGCCCTGCCGTTCATCGAGGAGCACACCGGCTCGGTGGTGGTGGTCAAGGTGGGCGGCGCGGCCATGGAGGAGTCGGGCCTGGCCGAGACGTTCGCCCAGGACATCTCGCTGCTCCGCCACGTCGGCGTGCGGCCGGTGGTGGTGCACGGCGGCGGGCCCCAGATCACCGCGATGGCCCGGCGGTTCGGCGTGGAGCCGGCGTTCGTCGGGGGCCACCGGGTCACCGACGCGGCCACGCTCGAGATCGCCCGGATGGTGCTGGTGGGGCTCGTGAACCCGGACCTGGTGGGGCTGCTGTCCCGGCACGGCGTCCGGGCGGTGGGAGTGTCGGGGGTCGACGGCGGGCTGATCCGGGTCGTCCCCCGGAACCCGGCGCTGGGGTTCGTGGGGGATGTCGAGCGGGTGGACGTCGGCGTGCTGGAGCACCTCATGGAGGGGGCCGTGCCGGTGATCGCCTCGATCGGCGCCGACGGCGCCGGGCAGGCCTACAACGTGAACGCCGACGTGGTGGCGGGCGCCGTGGCCGCGGCCGTCGGCGCGTCGAAGGTGGTGTACCTCTCGGACGTGGCCGGTCTGCTGGGGGAGGGCGGCGAGCTGGTGACCGAGGCCACCGTGAGCGACTGCGAGCGGCTGGTGGCGGCCGGCGTGGCCGACGGCGGCATGATCCCGAAGCTGCAGAGTGCCGCGGACGCCATCCGGGCCGGGGTCCGCCGGGCCCATCTCATCGACGGCCGGATCCCGCATTCGCTGATCCTCGAGCTGTTCACGCCCGAGGGGATCGGGACCATGCTCGTCCCCGACGCCGTGTTCCCCGGGGAGGCCGGATGAACGTCGCGGCCGGGCGCGCGATCGGGGATCAGGCCGTCGCCGAGTCGGCGATCATGCCCACCTACGCCCGGTACCCGGTCACGCTGGTGCGGGGCCGGGGAACGCTGGTGTGGGATGCGGCGGGCCGCGAGTACCTCGACTTCGCCGGCGGCATCGCGGCCATGCCCATCGGCCACTCCCACCCGGCGTGGGTGGAGGCCGTGGCCGAACAGGCCGCCACCCTGACCCATGTCTCGAACCTGTTCTCCACCGAACCCCAGGAGGAGCTGGCCCGGCGACTGACGTCCCTGGCCCGGTTCGGCCGGGTGTTCTTCGCGAACTCCGGCGCGGAGGCCAACGAGGCCGCGCTGAAGATTGCCCGCAAGCACGGGCTCGCGGCCGGTCCCGGATCGGAGCGGCTGGAGGTGGTCGCGCTCCAGGGGTCGTTCCACGGGCGGACGTTCGCCACGCTGGCCGCGACGGGCCAGCCGGCCAAGCACGCCCCGTTCGCCCCGCTCCCGGAGGGGTTCGTCCACGTCCCGCCGGGGGACCGCGCCGCGCTGGACGCCGTCGTGGGCGATCGGACCGCGGCCGTGCTCCTGGAGCCGGTGCTGGGCGAGGGCGGCGTGGTCCCGCTGGAGCCGTCGTATCTCGCGTTCGCCCGCGAGCTGTGCACCGAACGCGGCGCGGTGCTGATGTTCGACGAGGTCCAGACGGGGGTCGGGCGGACCGGCGAGTGGTTCGCGTTCCAGCGGGCCGGCGTCGAGCCCGACGTGGTGACGCTGGCCAAGGGGCTGGGCGGCGGGCTCCCCATCGGGGCCTGCATTGCCCGGGAGGAGCTCGCCTTCGGCCCCGGAGAGCACGCGTCGACGTTCGGCGGGGGCCCGGTCCCGTGCCGGGCGGCGCTGGCGGTGCTCGAGGTGATCGAACGGGAGGACCTGCTGGGGAACTGCCGGGCCCGCGGCGCGCAGCTCACCGAGGGGCTCCGCGCGCTGGATCTCCCCGGGGTGGCCGGCGTCCGCGGGGCCGGCCTCCTGCTGGGGGTCGCGTTCGAGGACGACGTGGCCGGGGCGGTGGTCCGCGCGCTGATGGCCCGGGGCTGCCTGGCCACCGAGGCGGGACCGAAGGTGGTGCGGATCTCCCCGCCGCTCTCGGTCTCGGCGGAGGAGGTCGAGCGGTTCCTGGCGGCGTTCGCCGATGCGGCGGCCGCCACGATGGCGAAGGAGGAGACCGGAACGTGAAGCGCGCCCGGCAGCAGGCCCTGATGGAGCTGGTTCGAACGGAGCCGCTGGCCAGCCAGCACGAGATCCGGGACCGTCTGGCGTCCATGGGCTACGAGTCCACCCAGTCCACGATCTCGCGCGACCTCGAGGAGCTGGGGCTGGTCCGGGTCCGGGACGGCGGCGGCCACCTCCGCTACGCCCGCCCCACGGAGGCCTCGGCCACCGGCAACGGGCACCGCCTCCGCACCCTGCTGTCGGAGTTCCTCATCTCGGTGGACTCCTCCGGGAACCTCGTGGTGGCGAAGACCACGCCGGGCGCGGCGAACGCGGTGGCCGAGGCGGTGGACCGGGCCGGCGTGGTCGGCGTGCTCGGGACGATCGCCGGCGACGACACCATCCTGCTGATCGCCGCGGAGGGCACCGGGGGCCGGATCGTGGCCGGTCGCCTCCAGGAGCTGGCGGGGGAGGCGCAATGAAGGGGCCGGGAAGGACCGTGGCGCTGGCCTACTCGGGCGGGCTCGACACGTCGGTGGCCGCCCGGTGGCTGGCCGAGGAGCGGGGCCTGCGCGTGGTGGCCGTGGCGGTGGACGTGGGGCAGGAGTTGGACCGCGACGCGCTGGAGGCCCGGGCCGCCGCGGCCGGCGCGGAGCTCGTCGTGGTCGACGCCCGGGAGGAGTTCGTCCGCGAGTACTGCTGGCCGGCGCTGCAGGCCAACGCGCTGTACGAGGGGAAGTACCCGCTGGTCTCCTCGCTGGCCCGGCCGCTCATCGCGGCGAAGGTCATCGAGGTGGCCCGGGAGGTGGGCGCCGAGGTGGTGGCGCACGGGTGCACCGGCAAGGGCAACGACCAGGTCCGGTTCGAGACCACGTTCGCGGCCCTGGCCCCCGACCTGGAGGTCATGGCGCCGGTCCGGGAGTCCACGATGTCGCGGGACGAGGCCCGGGCCCGCGCCGAGACGTGGGGCATCCCCATCACGGCGGTGGCCAGGACGTTCTCGGTCGACGAGAACATCTGGGGGCGGACCGTGGAGTGCGGCCCCCTGGAGGACCCCTGGGCCGAGCCCCCGGCCGAGGCCTTCTTCCTCACCGTGGACCCTCGCTCGGCGCCGGACCGGCCCGACGAGGTGACGGTGTCGTTCGAGGCCGGCCTGCCGGTGGCCCTGGACGGCCGCGAGCTCGAACCACAGGCCCTGGTGGCGGAGCTGACCCGGATCGGGGGGCGGCACGGGTTCGGCCGGGTGGACATGATCGAGAACCGCCTGGTGGGGATCAAGTCGCGCGAGCTGTACGAGGTCCCCGGGGCCCTGGCGCTCATCGCCGCGCACCGCGACCTGGAGGACCTCACGGTGGAGCGCGACCTGGCCCACGAGAAGGCCGCGGTCGAACGGCGGTGGGCCGAGCTGGCCTACTACGGTATGTGGCACTCGCCCCTGCACGCGTCGCTCCGGACGTTCGTGGAGTCCACGCAGGCCAGCGTCACCGGCGAGGTCCGGCTGCGCTTCTTCAAGGGCTCGTGCACGGTGACCGGCCGCCGGTCCCCGGCCGCGCTGTACGACCTGTCCCTGGCCACGTACGAGGCCGGGGGCGACCGGTTCGACCACCGCCACGCCGAGGGGTTCGTGCGGCTGTGGTCGCTGCCGGTGCGAACGTGGGCCGCCCGGCAGGCCCGCCCCGACTCCGCCCCGATCACCAGAACTCCGTCCGCCGAGCCCGTCCGGGAATCCAGGCCGGCTCCGGCAGTGTCACCCTCCCTGGAAACCCCGAAGCCGACCGGTCTCGCGCCCGGGCCGGAGGGGCCGGCGGACGGAGCACCCCAGAAGCCGCTGTGGGCGGGCCGGTTCGCCGACGGCCTCTCTCCGGAGGCCGCGGCGTTCACCCGCTCGCTCTCGTTCGACCGCCGCCTGGCCCCCCAGGACGTCCGGGCCACCGCGGCGCACGTCGAGGGCCTCGTCGAGGCCGGCCTGGTCTCGGAGGACGAGAGGGCGGCGCTGCTCGGCGCTCTCAAGGAGATCGACGCCGACATCGCGGCCGACCGGTTCGAATGGTCGGAGGCCGACGAGGACGTCCACTCGGCCGTGGAGCGGGCCCTCATCGAACGGCTCGGGCCCGCCGGGGCGAAGGTCCACGCGGGCCGGAGCCGCAACGACCTGGTGGCCACCGACCTCCGGCTGTGGGCCAAGGATGCCGCCGGGCACCTGGCCGGACTGGCCGCCGGGCTGGCCGCGGCCCTGGCCGACCAGGCCGAGCAGCACCTCGGCGCGGTGATGCCCGGGTACACCCACCTCCAGCGGGCTCAGCCCGTCCTGCTGTCGCACCACCTCCTGGCCCACGCGTATCCGCTGCTGCGCGACGCCGAACGGCTCCGCCGGGCCGGTCGGGCCGCCGACTCCAGCGCGCTGGGGGCCGGGGCCCTGGCCGGTTCGACACTGGCCCTCCCCGTCGAATCCACGGCCCGCCGGCTCGGGTTCGGTGGCGCGTTCGGCAACTCGATCGATGCGGTGTCCGACCGGGATTTCGCCCTCGAGCTCCTCTCGGCGTGCGCGATCCTCGGGGTCCACCTGTCCCGCCTGGCCGAGGACGTGGTGCTGTGGACGACCGAGGAGTTCGGGTTCGCCCGGCTCCCGGACCGCCACAGCACGGGGTCGAGCATGATGCCCCAGAAGCGCAACCCGGACGTGGCCGAGCTGGCCCGGGCCAAGGCCGGGAGGCTCCTGGGCGACCTGGTGGCGCTGGCCACGGCGATGAAGGGCCTGCCGCTGGCGTACGACCGCGACCTCCAGGAGGACAAGGAGCCCCTGTTCGACGCCCACGACACGCTGGCCCTCGCGCTCCCCGCGATGGCCGCGCTGGTCGCGGAGCTGCGGTTCGACCACGAACGGATGCGAGCGGCGATCACGGCGTCCGCCTTCGCCACGGACCTGGCGGAGGCGCTGGTCTCCCGCGGCGTGCCGTTCCGCGAGGCGCACGCGACGGTGGGGGCCCTGGTGGCCCGGCTGGAGTCCGAGGGCCGGACCCTGGCCGACGTCCGGCCGGACGAGTGGTCCGTCATCTCGCCGGTCCTCGGCCCCGAGACCGCGGCGCTGTTCGACGCGGACGCCGCGGTGGAGCGACGGGCCACGCCGGGAGGGACCTCGTCGGGCTCGGTCAAGGACCAGCTCGTGGACGTCCGCGAGCGCATCGCCGACGTCGCCGCCCGAGCCACCGCGTAGGCGTCGTCGCCGAACCCCAAGTCTGGTCACCACCTCCGCGGTTCGACGATCTCCGCCATTCGGCCTCCCCCGGTCACGTCGCCTTCCCGGCCTCTCGGCCCCGATCTGCGAGCCGTTGGGAGGCAACGGTCGGGGAAGGCTCAAGCGGCCTCGGCGGCCTCCCGATGCTGAGCCGTCCGCATCGAGCAAACCGACGGGAGCTCGACACCGACGACGACGAGGACTGCCTGCAGCGAGCGAAGGGGGCGAGCCCGGCGACCAGCTACGGTCGTCGGGCTCGTCGCTGCCGAAGGAGCAGGATGGCCCCGGCCACGGTGATGGCCAGCGCCGCCACCGCGAGCGCCACGAAGCCCATCAGGATCCAGGTCTCGCGGTTCACGGCGATCATGACCCGGCCCCGTTCGGCGGGTCCCCGGCCGCGTCGAGCTCCCGGCGCTTCGCCTCCGACCGCCGCTCCGCGGCCAGCCGTCCCAGCTCCACCGGCGAGTGGTCGGCGAACGACATCGCGGCCGCGATCCGGGGATGGACCTCGCCGATCAGGTCGTGCATCCGCTGGGCCACCCGCCGGTACGTCGGATGCCCCTGGGGGGCTGACCGCAGCTCGACCAGGTGCATGGCCTCGCGGGCGTTCATCTCCATGACGAACCGGATCCGGTACGCCATGGCCACGGCGTACTGGGCCGCATCTCCGAGGCCCGCGTCCGCCAGGCGCCGGTGGAGTCCGGCCGACGCCGCCATGACCTCGTGCCAGTCGTCCACGGCTCCGGGGAGCTCGGACAGCTCCTGGGGAACCTCCGTGCCGTGCGCGGGCGACAGGGGCTGCCATTCGATCGTGAGGAGCCGGTGGCGCTGGAGGTCCCGGAACGCGCCGTAGTCGCACAGGACGTCGAACCGGTACGACGTCCGCTCGAAGGCCCGCCCCGGCTTGTGCCGGCGGTTCGTCCGGACGCCCCCGTACGCCCCGAGGACCCGCTCGCGCTCGGCCTCGGTCATGGACCGGGCCCGCTCCAGCAGCTCCCGGTCGCCGAGGCGTTCGTTCGCTGCGTACAGGGCGGCGGCCACGACCTTGGCCTCGCCCTCCGGATCGAAGTCGGTGAGCTCCACCTCCACGCCGGCCGTTCCGTGCGCCGGCGAGGCGCCGGCCGGGCCCTCTCCGAACAGCTCGTCCGCCACCCGCCGGGTCTCCTCCCGGGTGTGGGCGAGGTACCCGGACCACTCGCCGCCCCGGTCCGGGCGGTCCACCCTGACCAGGAACGCGGGGATGACCTTGCGGAGCTCGCGAAGCATCATGTCGGCGTAGGACCGGACCTCCGCCAGCGGGTTCGCCCGCATACGCAGCAGCAGCTGTTCGTAGGACTGGCCGGTGGCGTAGATCCCCACGTTCGTCCTGGTGGCCGCCGGGAGGAGCCCGCGGAGCGTGTCGCAGGCCCGGGCCCGGATGCTCGAGCGGTACACGAAGTCGGAGTCCGCGGGATCCTTGGGGAACCACGACCGGTACAGGTCCTGGAGCGGCCCCAGCCGGCTCGAGTACACCTCGAACGCGGCGTCCTGGACCCGCCGGTACTCCGCCGCCATCTCGGGCAGGGCCTCCACCTCCGGCGGGACCACGTACCGGAACCGGCCGCCGGGACGGTCGTCGTACGGGACGTACCGCGTGGACTGCTCGAGGTAGGCGGCCAGCCGGCCCCACTCCAGGACCTTGGCCAGGGGCTGGGAGGCCTGCTCGCAGGCCAGGTGGACCCCTCCGAGCTGCGCCACGGAGTCGTCGCCGTACTCGAGGAAGATCCGCTGGTACAGCTCCTCGGCCCGCCGGACGCCCACCGCGTCCTCCGAGGCGCCCGCGGCCGCCTCGGCGAATTCGTCCAGGAACAGCCTCCGGAGCGACTTCGCCGACCGCGAGTACCTGGCGAACAGCGCCCCCTTCACCACCTCCGGCGGGACCACGTACCGGAACCAGCGAGGTGCTGATCAGGGGGGACGGGGACGGGGAGGGCGACAGGGACGGCTCCGGCGACGGGCTGGGCGAGGGCGACGGGGACGGGGACGGGGGAGTGGCCGAGTGGTACAGCGTGACGTCGCTCCCGGAAGGGACCTCGCTCCCGGCTGAGGGAACGGTGCGCGTGGCCCGGTCGGGGAAGGGGCAGTTGAGGTCGGGCCCGTTGGGGTCGGTCCCACCGTCGGTCACGTTGAAGCCCTTGTCCTCGAGGAGCCGCCGGGCCTGGTCGAAGTCCATGCAGTGCACGTCCGGGACGGCCACCGGTTGTGGCCCGCTGGACAGGAAGTAGTCGATGGGGGTCCCCGCCGTGACGCTGGCGTCGGCCTCCGGACGGGTTCGCGTGATCGAGCCCTTCTCCACCGTGTCGCTGGGCTCGTCGGCCAGCTTCTCGCCGAGCTGCAGCTTGCTGTCCTGCAGCGTCACGCCCGCCTCCTCGGGAGTCTGTCCGACGACGTCGGGGACCGTGACCTGGGCCCGGCCCGCGGAGACCACCAGCGTCACCGTGGAGCCGGTCTCCACTTCGGTGCCGGGGTCCGGCTTCTGGTTGATGACCTGGTCCTCGGGCTTGGAGCTCGCCTTCAGCTGCTCCTCGGCCTTCAGGCCCGCATTCTCCAGCTTCAGCTTCGCGGCCTCCACGTTGAGGCCCACGACCTTGGGGATCTCGACGGTCTCCGTCGAGGAGCCGGTCAGGCTCTTGGCCAGCAGGAACAGCGCCAGGCCCACCACGGCCGCGATGAGCACGCCCACCAGCACGCCGATCCACACGCGGCGCCGCCGGGGGCCCTCCTCGGGCGGTAGCGGCGTGGTGAGGATGGCCGTCCCCTCCCGGGTGGGGGTGAACAGCTGCGTCTCCTCGGCCTCCGGCCCCAGCACCGGGGTGGCCAGCACCGGGCGGCCCTCCAGGTACCGCTCCAGGTCCTCCCGCATCTCGCTCGCGCTCGAGTACCGGTTGGCGGGGTTCTTGGCCATGGCCTTCAGCACCACGGCCTCGAGGTCGGCCGGGATGTCCGGCACGATCTCGGTGGGGGCGGTGGGGGGCTCCCGGACGTGCTTGTAGGCCACGGCCACGGGGCTGTCGGCGGCGAACGGGACCTGCCCGGTGAGGGTCTCGTACAGCACCACCCCCAACGAGTAGATGTCGGAGCGGGCGTCCACGGGCTCCCCCTGGGCCTGCTCGGGGGACAGGTAGGAGGCCGTGCCCAGCACGGTGGCGGTGGCGGTGAGGGTCTCGGTGGACACGGCCCGGGCGATCCCGAAGTCCATGACCTTCACCTCGCCTTGCGGCGTGAGCATGATGTTGGCCGGCTTCACGTCGCGGTGGACGATCCCGGCGGCGTGGGCGAACTGAAGGGCGGAGGCCACCTGGGCGGCCACCTCGGCGGCCCGCTCCGGCTGCAGGCGGCCCTCGGCCTTCAGGACCTCCCCCAGGGTCCTGCCCGGGACGTACTCCATGACGATGTAGTGCACGGGGGGGTCCGAGCCGGTGTCGTACACGCTCACCACGTTGGGGTGGTTCAGGCGGGCCGCGGCCTGGGCCTCCCGGCGGAACCGCTGCACGAACCCCTGGTCCCGGGCGTACTGGGGGGCCAGGACCTTGATGGCCACCGTCCGCCCCAGCACGGTGTCGGTGCCCCGGTACACCTGGGCCATGCCGCCTGCCCCGACCGTCTGTTCGAGCCGGTACCTGTCGCCCAATTCGGTCTGCGAGGAGTCCACGAGACAGTTCTTACCCACCCCGCCGGGGAACCGAGGCCGAGAAAGGGCCGACCCACGGGTTCAGGCCGGCCCCCCGGCCGCCGATGTAGACATCGATGCCCGAACACGAGATGAACGGGGAGCAGAGCGACGTGCTCGTCGGTCTCGCTCCGGCGGATTGGGCGGCGGCGGACGAGATCCGCCGGCGCCGGTTCGAGCACGCCCCGAACGGCTACTCGCCGGAGGAGGTCCACGATTTCCTCGACAAGCTGGCCGGCATGTTCGCGAACCTCCGGACCCAGGTGGCCGAGCTCCGCCGCGTCCCGCCGGCAGGGCCCGCTCCCATCGAGGGCGGCACCGCGGTCAGCGGAATGGCCGTCCGCATGGCCGACGTGCTCCGCGAGGCCGACTCCCACGCAGCTTCGGTCCGGCAGGAAGCCGACCGGGAGACCGCCCGACTCCTGGCCGAGGCCCGCCAGGAGGCGGAACGCACGGTGAACGAGGCCCGCCAGGAGGCGGACCGCATGGTCGTGGCCGCCCGGAGCGACGCCGAGCAATCGGCGGCCGGGCACCTCCAGGAGGTCCAGCGGACCATGGGCCAGGCCGCCGCGCAATCCGCGGGCCTGATCGCCACGGCCCGCGACGAGGCCGAACGCATCCTCGCCACGGCCCGCGAGGAGGCCGACCGGGTCAGGTCCGACGCCGGGGACGAGGCGCTCCAGGCCCGCCGGGAGTCCGAACGGAACCTGGCGGAGGCCGCCGCGATCCGCGAGGCCGTGCTGGCCGAGCTCCGGGGCGCGTTCGACCGGATCGCCTCGGTGGTCCCCGATGCGACCGAGACGTCCGATCCCGGCTTCGCGCAGAAGACCGAACCGGCCTGGGACTTCGATCCGATCGCCGGGGTGGACCCGGACGTCACCACCTCGGAGGGATCCGGAGGAACGGTCCAGGCGGCCGACCCGCCGGAGGACGGCGTCACGCGGCCGGACCACGGCGAGCTGTACTCGTAGCGACGCCCCCTCAGGCCCCGCACACCGGCCAGTCCCTGGCCCAGGTCCCCTTCTCGGCCGCCATCCTCATGCTCACGACGACGTTCGCCATCGCGTCCGTCGGCGGCGTCCCCGCGAAGCCGTAGCTCGCGGCGCGCCCCCGCCAGTACCGGAGGCTCTGCTGGTACAGCCCGGTGCACCCGGTGCCGCCACACCCGGAGGGGTTGAACGCGGCGGTTCGCATCGAGGACTCGCACCGCGCCACCGCCAGCGCCTTGGCCGCTCCCCCCGGCACGTCCCACACCTCGGCCTCGCAGACGATGAGCCGGGACAGGGGCGAATCCGGGCCCCACCGCCCCGGGCACGGTTCCAGGACGCCCACCGCCGCGGGGGCCGGAGCCCGCACCTGCACCGGGGGAGCCGGCCGCGCCTCGTCGCCGAAGGCCGGGACGACGCCCGATCCCCGCAGCGCGGCCGCCAGGGCGGCGACGGCGAGCAGGGTCATGGCGAGCCGCGGCCACGACAGGCGTTCCCTCGCGAGCCGGCGATGCCGCGGGCGAACTGGGGACCACGACAGGCGTTGCCCCGAGGGCCGGAGATGCCGCGGGAGACGGCGAGAGCACGACGCGGCGCCCCGGCGATGCCGGGGGCCGGGGTGTCCCGCCCGCGGGGCAGCCCTCCTCGGGTTCGGGGAGAGCCGGGGGGTCACGGCGATCCGGATCGCTGCTCCGGCCATACCCACCTTTCGACCGTATCCAGCCCTCCCGGCACCGAAACGCGGTGAGCGTTCGCGAGAGTGACAAAACTCGCGGCCATGGGCCGATGGTCAGCGGTTCGAGAACAGCGGCAGGTTGGTCCCCGTGAGCGCGTGGATGGGGCCGTCCAGGAGCTCCACGATGAGATGCCCCACGTCCTCCGGCTGCAGGCCCGGCCGGAGGCTCGGGTTCGCCAGGCGCAGCATCTCGGTGTCCACGGCCCCGGGGGACAGGCACAGCGCGGAGATCCCGTGCTCCCGGCCCTCCACGGCGAGGCCCTCGACGAGCCCGACGATCCCGGCCTTCGACGCGTTATACGCGGACAGGCCCGGGAACTTCTCGGTGGCGTACACGCCGGACAGCGACGAGATGGCCACGATGCGGCCCCCACCGCGCCGGCGCATGGCCCCGAAGGCCCTCCGGCAGCACAGGAACGTCCCCGTGAGGTTCACCCCGATGGTCTCGGACCAGGCCTCGTCGGTGGTCTCCTCCACCAGGCCCTTGGTGAGGACCCCCGCGGCGGCCACCAGGATCGAGCACCCACCCTGCGCATCGGCCGCGTCGAACAGGCGCTCCACCTGCTCGCGGTCGGACACGTCGGTGACCACGCCCTCCGCCCGTCCGCCGGTCGCCCGGATCTCCTCGGCGGCGTGCTCGAGCGCCTCGAGGTCCCGGGCCGCGAGGATCACGGACGCCCCCGCCGCGGCCACCGCCACCGCCACGGCACGGCCGATCCCACGGCTGGCCCCGGTGACCACCGCCACCTCCCCCTCCAGGGGGCCGCCCCCGGTCATCGCCCCGTCCCCACGCCGCGAGCCGTCTCCACCAGCCGGACGGACAGCTCCTCGTAGCCGTCCAGGGTCCGTTCGAGATCGAGGGTCTCCTCGGCGTGGCGCCGGCACGCCGATCGGTCGAACCGGCCCGCGCCCGAGACCGCCCGGGCCGCGCCGTCGAGGTCGCCCTCGGGGACCAGCGCGCCGGTGACGCCGTCGGCCACGACCTCCTCCAGGGCCCCCCGGCGGAACCCGATCACCGGGGCCCCCGCGGCCTGGGACTCCGCGGCCACCAGCCCGAACGGTTCGTCCCACCGGACCGGACACAGCACGGCCCGGGCCTCGGACATGAGCTCCCACAGGCGCCGCCGGGGCACCGGCCCCTCCAACGACACCCCGGGCCGGTCCCCCCACGCCTCCACGGCCTCGGCGTAGCGAGGGTCGTAGGGCCCTCCAACCACGCGGATCGGCGCCCCCGCCCGGGAGGCGATCTCCAGGGCTTCGATCGTGCCCTTCTCCGGCGAGAGACGGCCGGCGAACAGGACCTCCCGGCCTCCCTCCGCGCCCCACGGGATCCGTTCGACCGGGACCCCGTTCGGGATCACCGTCGACGGGATCCCCGCGGCCCGCCACGCGGACTCCATCCACCGGGACACGGTCACCACGGCGAGCCGCTCCGGGGCCCGGCGCACCGCCGCCGCCACGTCCGGGACCGGCGGGAGGTGCAGGACCTGGACGATCGGGAACGGAAGCGTCGCGGCGGCGTCGACGGCCGGCCCGTCGAACGCATGGACGTGCACGATGTCGGCTCCGCGCCCGGCCACCAGCACGGCGGAGCGCTCGAACGCGTCCCGGGCCGCGCGGGAATCCCCAGGAGCCCCGCCCTCGCGGTTCGCCCGGAACAGGGTGGCCGCCAGCGAGGCGGGATCCACCCCGGTGTCCACCACGTCCACCCCGTCGATGCTGGAGCCCGACGCCGCGTACACGGCCACGTCGTGGCCCCGGCCGGCCAGCCCCACAGCGAGGTCGGCCAGCAGCGCCTGCGAGCCCCCCACGTTCGGCTCGGCGATGGGAGTGACCAGCGGCGCCATCACGGCGATCCTCATTCCGGCCTCCGGCGCCAGCACAGGGACCGGGGCGCCGGGACGCCGAGCACCTCGTACGGGACCCGGCGGTCCCCTCGACGCTCCACCTCCTCGGCGGCGTCCGGCCAGAAGATCCGGGCAAGCTCCACGGCCTCCTGGGGGGAGGCGTACTCCACCGCCATGTCCCCCTCGAACTCCACCAGGGCGAACCCGCGCTCGGCCAGCCACTCGGGTCGATCCGGCCACACCACCACCACCAGGCCGCCCGGGCGGCACGCCCGCTCCATCCCGGCCAGGCCGGGGTCCCCGCCGTGCGCGGGGTGGGCTGTGAACGACGAGCAGGCGATCACCAGTTCGGCCTCGGCGGGTCCCACCGGCAGCTCGTCGAAGAACCCTGCGACGACCTCCACCCCGGGCCGGCCGGCGACGTTCGACCGGAGGATGTCACGCATGGGCCCGGCCGGCTCCACCGCCACCAGCCGCTCGCACCTCGGCGCCAGATCGATGGTGAGCCGCCCCCACCCGGCGCCGACCTCCACGGCGGTGCCGACGCGTTCGGGGAGCCACGCCAGGATCCCGGGGTGCAGCCGCTCACCCACCGTGAGCCGGACGTACAGCTCGGGCTCCACCCGGTACAGCAGCTCCCAGGCCAGGGCCGGCGCGGCCCGGCGCCAGGCCTCGCCCCCGGCCGCCACCTCGGACGCCTCCAGGCCCAGCGGACCGAGGAACCGTTCGAGCTCGCCGTCGGTGAACACGCGGAGGTCCCGGGGCCCGTACCGGGCGACGAGCGGCGGGGGCGCCTGGGGCCCCGGCGTGCCCGGACCGCCGGCTTCCCGGAGGGCGGGGCGGCCGGTCACGCCGGTCACGACGGGTCCCGGCGGCGCTCCGCCCAGTTCTTCTCGGTCTCCCTGATCCGTACCCGCCACAGGCGTCCCGCCGGCAGCCGTTCCTCCAGCCGGTCCCAGATCGCGTCCGCCAGAACCTCGGTCGTGGGGATCCGCCCGGCCAGCCAGTCGACGTCGGTGTTGAGGTTCCGGTGGTCGACGTCCGCGATCACCGCCTCATGGAGGACGGCCGAGAGCGTCCCCAGGTCCATCACGTAGCCGGTCTCGGGATCGAGGTCGCCCGCCACCGACACCTCCATCACGTAGTTGTGCCCGTGCCCCGAGGGGCTGCTGCACTTGCCGAACACCGCGAGGTTGCGTTCGTCGGAGAACGACGGATTGAACAGCCGGTGTCCGGCCGTGAACGTCTCGCGGCGGGTCACCACGACCGCCATGCCCCGACCCTAACGCCGCTCGGGCTGCCGCGTCGCCAGCGAGAGGAACTCTTGCCTGGTCCGGGCGTCGCTCCGGACACAGCCCAGGAGGGCGGAGGTGATGGTGCGGGAGCCGTGCTTGCGCACCCCCCGCAGGGCCATGCACGTGTGCTCGGCCTCCAGGACCACGCCCACCCCCTTCGGCTCGAGGTTGTCGTTCAGCCAGCTCGCGATCTGGGAGGTCATCCGCTCCTGGACCTGGAGGCGGCGAGCGAACATGTCCACCACCCGGGCCAGCTTCGACAGCCCGATGATCCGGTCCTTCGGCAGGTAGCCCACGTGGGCCACGCCGATGAACGGCAGCATGTGGTGCTCGCACAGCGAGTGGAACTCGATGTCGCGGGCCAGGACCAGCTCGTCGTAGCCCTCCTCGTTGGGGAACGTGGTCGGGGTGAACGGCACCGGGATCAGCAGCTCGCCGAGCGATGCCGCCACCCGGCGCGGCGTGTCCACCAGTCCCGGGCGGTCGGGGTCCTGGCCCAGCGCGACCAGCAGGTCCCGGACGGACCGCTCGGCGGCCTCATTCCGCCCCGGCGCCCCCGGATGCCCCCCGCGGACGACGGCCAGGCGCGCGTCGCGAGCGGCGGCGCCGGCACCCTCGTCTGCGTCCTCATGGGCCCGGCGAACCGGACCGCTCGTCTCACGTGGATCGATCATCTGACCTCCATGGACGCGCCCCGCCTGAGGCAGGGCGCTCGTGCGGACGTTCGTATCGCCAACGACGATAGTTTATACGGGCGGCGGGTCCGGGTGGATGGCGTCCGGCGCGACGGCGGTGGGTGCGGTCTCGTCGGGTGCGGTCGCGTCGGGTGCGGTCGCGTCCGCTCGAGGGCGGACGAGCCACCACAGGACCCACCCCACCGCCGTCACGGCGACCGCGACCGCGATCCCGGTGACCCCCCGTAGGCGGAGCCCGGCCCGGTCGGCCACCGCGCCGCCGATGGCGATCGGGAGCCGGCCGCCCCCACGAGCGCCACGATCCCGAACGTGAGCAGCGCCAGGGACGGCCACGAGGGGGGCCGCGGCGCCGGCGCCGCCTGGATCGGCCCGGACGGTTGGGGACCCCGGACCAGCCACACCCCCTTGGCGATCCACCCGCCGGGCTCGGGCCGCCCGTGCTTGGCCAGGGCGGGGTTGAATGCCAGCAGCTCGATGGCGATGGCGTCCTTGGCGAACGGCCTGGCTCCCTGCCAGAACCGCATCGACACGAGATTGGCCCTGGCGCTGAAGTCGGATCGGAAGGGGATGCCCCGCAGGAACAGCCGGGCCTCACCCACGTAGAACGCGGTGGTGGGGAGCTGGTCCGGCGGGATCCCGTCACGGATGATCCCCGCGGCCGCGACCGCCCCGCCTCCACCGGCCCCGCCGCCCGCGCCGACGATGTACACGACCGGGCGCCCTCCCCCGTCGCGGGCCACGTACCGTCCCGCGGTGGCGGCCTCGGCCAGCGCCCCGGCCTCCGTGACCGGCGCCCCGTTCAGCCCGGGCACGCGCATGACGGGCCGGGCCCGGTCGAACCATTCCCCCCTGGCCACGGCGACCCCCCACACGACCGCCGCGGCCACCACGGCTCCGCCGACCACCGCGGCGGCCACCCGGAGGGCGACCGCCCCTGGCCGTCGCTCCCGGCCCCGGCCGAGGGCCGACGCCACCCAACCGAGGGCCCTGGCGACGCCGACCACGGCGGCCGCCCCCAGCATGGGGATGGCCAGCGCGAACGCGATGAGCCGGTGCGCGGGGACCGTCATGCGCGCGATCCGCAGGGCCCAGTACCCACCCGCCGCGGTCATCCCCCACCCGACGAGCAGGGCCAGTCCCCGAAGCCGCCGGGCCCGTGGCGGGACGGCCACCGCGATGCACCCTTCCGCGGCCACCGGGCCGGCCACGCCGAACCGGTAGGCGTCGCGGGTCCTGGCCAGCTTCTGCAGGAAGCTCCCCCGGTTCGTGTTCGCGGTGTCCGGGGAACCGGGGGCCAGGACCAGCAGCAGGCCGGCCCCCACCGCGGCCCCCGCGAGCACTCCCGCCCCCATGCGCGCCGACGGCGTCCGGACGGCCCTCGTTCCCCGCCGGATGGCCAGCACGGACTCCGGCACCAGCAGCACGGCCAGGCCCAGCAGGATCGCCACGAACAGCCCCGTGAACTGCCAGTGGACCAGGGCCGCGCCGGTCAGCAGGACCCCGGTGGCCACCACCCCCCGCCGGCCGTCCGCGGCCAGCAGCGCACAGGTCGCCCCGGCCACCAAGACCCCCGAGACCATGAGGTTGTCCCCGTAGCCCACCGACATCAGCGTGACGTTCACGGAGCCCCCCACCGCCAGGACGTACACGGGGAACGACCACCGCGGCTCGTCCACGGCCGACGTCATCAGCGCGCCGGCGGCCAGCCCGATGATCACCGCGGTCACCGCGGGGACCACGAACGCGAACCGGAACGGCGAGGCCACCAGGACGGAGTGCACGACGGCGGCCACCACCGGGAACCCCGGACGGTCCGCGCTGACCGTCGTCGCCGCCGGCACCCCGGCGATGGCGTGCAGCCCGGCCGCCTGGGCCAGGTTGCTCCGCCAGATGTACTTCAGCGTGTCGTTGGCGATCGGGGTGGCGAACCCCCGCTCGGGATACAGCGACAGGAACTGCCACGCCACCACGGCCGCAGCCGCCACCGCCCCCAGCACCACGAGCAACCCGCCCCACGACCACTGGGGCCACCGGCGAGCAGGGGACGGGCGAGCCTCACCCGGCGGGGTGGTCGTGTGCTCGGCCACCGGCCCACCCTAGCCGACGGCACGGCCGAAGAGGGACCCGGGGGGATTGCGCGGGCGATCTCAGGCGGGGGCGCCGGCCTCCATCCACCGACGGAACCGAGCCACCTGTTCCGGAGGCCAGGAGTCGTCACACGGCATGTCGCCCGTCTCCAGCCGCTCCACGATGACATCGGCGTTGTTCTTCACGTCGTCGTGGCTCCACAGGTCGAACGCCCACGACATCTCGGACCGGTCCGAATCCCGGAACAGCGGCTTGATGTCCCGCTCGAAGGACGGCTGCTCGTCGCCCACCCTGTCTCCTCCTTGCTCGTCCGGCGACCACGTAGGGCGCCGAGGCGCCGGCCCAATCGTCGCAGGTTCGCCCCGGCGCCGTCGAAAGGACCCGGACACGAAGCGTCCCGGCCGGCGTGGTCCGAGCCGGCCGGGGCGCCAGTTCGTGCGTCGCGAGCGCTAGCGGGCCTCGCAGTTCACGACGTGGTCCTGCTTGTCGGCGAGGCAGGTGTCGGAGCCGTCGCCGCCGTCGCCGGAGTCGTTGCCGTAGACGTTGTCCTGCAGTCGCAGGGTGTCGTCGTCGGCCTCGCCGGAGGCCCGGTCGGCGCCCTTGTTCCCGATCAGGACGTCGTTGCCGGGGCCGCCCCACAGAAGGTCGTCCCCCGCGTCGCCCTTCAGGCTGTCGATGCCCTCCTCGCCGTAGGCGGTGTCGTTGCCCGATCCGCCCTTGACCGTGTCGGAGCCGGTCCCTGCGTAGAACACGTCGTTGCCGGTCCCGCCGATCAGGATGTCGTTCCCGCCCAGGCCGTACAGGGTGTCGTTCCCGCCCAGGCCGCAGATGACGTCGATCCCGTCGGTCCCCGTGAGGACGTCGGCCACCGAGGTCCCCACCACCTGGTGCAGCGACGAGCTCAGGTAGCCGGGGCACTTCTTGGCGGCCAGCCCGGACACCTGGGTCGAGGCCGACCCCGAGGCCGGGATGGTCGGGTCCGGCGCCGAGCTGGACGCCGTCGCGGTGTCGGACACGGGTGACCCGGCCTGCGACGTCGGCTTCACCACGATGTTGACGATGGGCGACGCGCCGGAGGCCAGCGTCCCCAGGTCGCACAGCACGCTGCTCCCCGAGGCCGCGCATCCCGGGCTGGCCGAGACGAAGCTCAGCCCCGCCGGGAGCTGGTCGAACAGCACCGTCCCGGGCGCGGAACCCGGCCCCTGGTTCGTGACATGGATCGCGTACGTGAGGTTCGACCCGACGGCCACGGGGTCGGGGCTGTCGATGTTCGTCACCGTCAGGTCGGCCGGCTGGCATACCGCGTTCCCCGCCAGCGTGTAGCTCCCCGCCGGCGCGGTGGTGCTGTTCGGGGCGTTGTCCGGGGTGAACGACCCGGCGACCGCGTCCACGCTGATCCTCGACTGGAATTTGTCGATCGCGTTGCCGGGGTTCAGCCCGAACTTGCTGTCCGCCACCGTGATCCGGATGGTGCCGTCGGGCAGGAAGCTGCCTGCGTCGGCGGTGCCCTGGTCGGTGGTGCCACCGTAGTAGCCGAACGTCCCCGTCGGCCCTTCCACGCCCACCGTCCCGTAGTGGTACGAGACCGCGCTCGACGCGTCGGTCCGCATGTCGACGAACCGGCCGGTGTGGTCCGGCAGCGAGAAGTAGATGGGCCACGAGGTGTTCGGGGTGAGGGTGCCGGACAGGTCCGCCACCTTCAGCGTGAACACCAGCTTGTTCGGCCCGCCGTTCTGGAACGGCTCGGCCACCGAGATCGCGCGCAGGTCGTGCTGGCCCTGCATGTCCGTGGAGTCCCCGGCGCCGTCGCTGACCACCGTGATGCCGGGCGGCTGGCAGGCGTCCTGCACCTGCGTGTGGACGGTGGCCACGTTGTTGGCCAGGTTCGCGTCCGCGCTGCTCGTCCCCAAGTGGACGGTGTTGTCGACGGCTCCGGCCTGGCCGGTGCGCGCGGTGATGGTGACCGTGGCGAACTGACCCGGAGCCAGGTTCCCCAAGGCGCACGTCACCGTGGTTCCGAGCGAGCAGGTTCCCACCGTCGAGGTCGCCGAGACCGGGATCATCCCCGCCGGCAGCGGGTCCGTCACCGTCGCCAGCGAGGCGGTGCCCTCTCCGGCGACCACCGTCGCCGTGTACGTGACGTTGCTCCGCGCGGGGGCGGACGCGGGGCCGCTCAGGCCGATCTGGGGGTCGCCACAGGTGGGAAACGAGAAGGCTCCCACCCGGGTGGCCCATCCGAAGCTCCCGGTGGCCTGGTAGTACTCGGACGTGAACCAGAACGTGCACCCGTCGGGGTCCACCGACAGGCTGCTGTAGTCGCCCCACCGGTTGCTGGTCCCCACCTGGGACCCCGTGCCCTGGATCACGGTGCCCTCGCCCCGGGTCATCTGGCCCAGCGGGTCGCCCACCAGGCGCCCCACGTACCGGATGGACGGGAACGAAGCGGCGTCGGACGCTGAGTACCCCATGGCGATGTCGCCGGCAGAGTCCATGGCGAGGCTCCCCATCCACCGGTCGGTGGCGTCCGGCGCGAACGTGCCCTGCTGGAACACCGAGGGGGTCCCGTTCGGGTCGCGGACCTCGTACCAGCGGATCCCGGCCCCGGCGTGGCTCACGTTGCCGCCGCCCGCGTTCACCGTGTGGTTGGCCAGGATGACCTCGTGGTCCCCGAAGTTCCGGTAGGCCAGCCGGTACATCAGCCGGTCCGGGATGGAGTCGAGGTTGTCGTCGGGGGCCGTGGTGTCCTTCTCCGGGATGCACCCCCGCGTGTTCCCGTGGTCGCACAGGTTGGAGTCGAAGTCGGCCACCGGGATCTGGACCGGCGTGCCCTGCGTGGTGCCGTTGCCGAACGTCGAGTTGGCGGGGGTCGCCCAGTCGACGTGGAACTTCCACAGCAGGAGCTTGTCCTGGCCGGCGGTGTTGCTGTCCGAGAACTGCATGAAGAAGTTCGGCTCGCCGGCCGCGGGCGGGGTGGTCCCGTCGAGGTCGGCCGGCAGCTGCCCGCCGTAGACGAGGTCCGGGTCGAAGGCCGACTCGTCGAAGTACACCATCTGCGCGTCCTGGCCCAGGAGCATCTTCCGCCGCTCGAACGCCAGCGCGCCGGCCCCGGCGAAGTCCAGGGTGCCGCTGTTGAACTGGTTGATCGACATGTAATAGGCGTCCGGCCACACGCCGATGTGCGGGTAGTCGTTGAGCTTGGTCTGGCTGATCTCGAAGTCGTACAGGTAGTACGAGCCGGTCGGGTCCGACGTGGTGGAGACCGCGAAGCACTGGTGGTACGGCGGCACCGGCAGGCCGGTGGCGAACTCGTCGCGGGCGAACGCGAACTGCGTGAACATCCACCGGTCCGCCAGCGGGTCGTACTGGACGATCGGGTCGCCGTCGTTCGTGAGCTCGCACAGGCCGCCGAACCCACTGAACAGCGTGTTGCCGTCGGCGGGCCCGTACAGGGCGTTGCCGTCCTTGTCGTAGATCGTGAAGAACACGTTGACGAACTGGACGTAGTTGTTGGGGCCCACGTCGCCCTCGGTGTCGGGCGGCGCGCCCACGAATAGCGCGCCGTCGGCGCCGACGTCCTGACCCTCGAAGTTGCGACTGGTGGGGGGGATGGGCTGCGACGGCGGGGTGGTCTGCAACGCCCCGTCCACGGCGTGCTGCACCGCGCTCCCGGCGTGCGGCAGGACGCCCGGCTCCTTCTCGATGTACGGCGTCGGGGCGACCGGCGTGATGGTCCAAAGCGGCGCAGAGATGCCCCGCTTCACGGCGTGTCGCACCACGATCCCGGGGGCCGGAGAGGACGTCCGGCCGGAGCCGGAGCCGGCACGGCCGGCGCCGGGCGCGGCGAGTGCGGGGCCGTTCCCGGTCGAGTGGGGTGAGGAGATGGACCGGACGGCCGACGGGCCGAGGACCATCCCCAGGGATACGAGGATCACGGCGAAGGCCGGCAGGAGTCGCCGGAGGCGCTGCTTCACGGGACGTTCCCCCTCTCGTTCCGACCCGGCGGACCGGGGCGGTGCGGACATTGGACCGAGCGGCCCACCGGGCGGGCGGCGACCGGCCGTTCGCCGGTGGCCGTCACCCCTGCTGGGCGCAGCGCCGGAGTACCCGGGGACGGGCTCGTCCAAACCTGGTCGCCCGGAAAGGTCAGGCGGGGCGGGTCACGTCGACAACGTCGGCGCCGATGTGGGCCAGGAGGTCGCCCGCCGCGAGATGGAGGTTGATGCCACGGCCCCCACCGCCGATGGCCACGCGGTCCATCCCGGCGATGGAGGCGTCAGCGACCACCGGCCACGCCGGCGTCGAACCGAACGGCGTGATCGAGCCGCGTTCGTATCCGGTGGCCTCCCGGGCCTCGTCCTGGTCGGGAAGCGACAGCCGGCTCACCCCCAGGTGAGCCCGGAGCTTCGGCCAGTCGATCTGGCGGCCCCCCGGGACCAGCACGAACAGGTAGTCGCCGGCCCCCCGCCTGATCACGATCGTCCGCAGGAGGTGCCCGACCTCGATCCCCTGCAGGGCGGCGCTCTCCTCGACGCTCGACGGCCGTTCCGTCCGCACGACGTCGAACGCGAGCCCCGATCCGGCCAGGGCGCGAAGGGCTGGGGTGTCGTGGGACAGCGCTACACGATTCCCTGGTCGAGCATGGCGTCGGCGACCTTCACGAAGCCCGCGATGTTCGCGCCGTTCACGTAGTTGCCGGGGGTCCCGTACTCCTCGGCGGTCTCGCGACACTGGAGGTGGATGGCCTTCATGATGTCCTTGAGGCGGTGGTCGACCTCCTCGCGAGGCCACGTGATGCGCAGCGAGTCCTGCGACATCTCGAGCCCGGACACCGCCACGCCTCCGGCGTTCGCCGCCTTGCCCGGGCCATACAGGATCCCGGCGTCGAGGAACCGCTCGACGCCCTCCGGAACCGTCGGCATGTTCGCCCCCTCGGCCACCACGTGCACGCCGCCGTTCAACAGGTTCACCGCGTCCTTGGCGTTGATCTCGTTCTGGGTCGCGCCGGGGAACGCGCAGTCCGCGGGGATGGCCCACAGGGGGTTGAAGTCGGCCTTGGGATCGCGCGCCGTGAACGTCGCGCCCGGGTACTGCTCGACGTAGTCGCTGATGCGGCCCCGTCGCTCGTTCTTCAGCTCCATGACCCAGCCCAGCTTCTCGAAGTCGATGCCGGCGGGGTCGTGGACGAACCCGCCGGAGTCCGACATGGTCACCGGCTTGGCCCCCATGTGCAGCAGCTTCTCCACGGTGTACTGCGCCACATTGCCGCTGCCGGAGACCAGACAGACGCGCCCCTCCAGCTCCTCGTTGCGGGCGGACAGCATCTCGTGGGCGAAGTACACGGCCCCGTACCCGGTGGCCTCCGGGCGGATCAGCGAGCCGCCCCACCCCAGGCCCTTCCCCGTGAGGACGCCGCTGAACTCGTTGCGGATCCGCTTGTACTGGCCGAACAGGTAGCCGATCTCGCGGCCCCCCACGCCGATGTCGCCGGCCGGGACGTCCGTGTTGGGGCCGATGTGGCGGGCCAGCTCGGTCATGAACGACTGGCAGAACCGCATGACCTCCGCGTCGCTCTTGCCCTTCGGGTCGAAGTCCGAGCCGCCCTTGCCGCCGCCCATCGGGAGCGTGGTCAGCGCGTTCTTGAACACCTGCTCGAACGCCAGGAACTTCAGCAGGCCCAGGTACACGCTGGGATGGAAGCGGAGGCCTCCCTTGTACGGGCCGATGGCGCTGTTCATCTCCACCCGGTAGCCCTTGTTGACCTGAATCTCGCCGGCGTCGTCCACCCAGCAGACCCGAAACATGATCACGCGCTCCGGTTCGATGATCCGCTCGAGGACCTTGGCATCCCGATACTCCGGATGGCGGTCCAGCGCGATCTCCACGGACTCGGCCACCTCCCGGACGGCCTGGTGGAACTCCACCTCGCCGGGATTCCGGGATACGACGTCATTCATGAGCTCCGTCACGAACTTGCTGGCCATCGCCCTCTCCTCTCCGAGCGAGGCCGCGGGCCAGCCTCGTCGATGTCCACCCGACTCGATGCAGCAGGGCTGATCATGGCGCATGGCGGGCGGCGAGGCCATCCACCCTGCGCCGCCGCGTCAGGCGGAGTCGGCGGCCTCCTCGGCCTCCGGGAGCACGGCGGCGACGGCTTCCAGCGTGACCTCGGCGAACTCCCGGGGGCGGACCGCCACGGCGGAGTGGTCGGCTTCGAACTCGAACACCCTGGCCCCGGTGGCCTCGGCCAGGGCCCGCTGCTCGGATGGCGGCACCATCCGGTCCCCGGTGGTCACCACCACGGACGTCGGGACGTCCACCGAGCGGGCGAACGGCCGGGCGTCGAACCGGCTGAGGGCCCGGCCGGCCTCCACCACCTCCAGGGGGTCGTTCCGCCGGAACTCGCCGTCGGCCCATCCCCGGTACGCCAGGAGCTCGTCGGGGATCTCGCGGAGGGCCCCGCCCAGGCGGAACAGCACCATCCGCCCGGTTGGCCATCGCAGCAGGACCCCGCCCACGCCGAGCATCCGCCACGCGGTCTGCTGCAACGGAGTCGAGCTGAACTGGAGCCCGGTGGCCTCCAGCACCAGCCCGGCCACCAGCTCCCGGTGTCGCCGCCACAGCTCGAGGGCCACCGGCCCGCCCATCGAGTACCCCACCGCCACGGCCTTCTCGATCCCCAACCGGCGCAGGAGCCCCGCGACGTCGTCCGCGCAGTCCTCGATCGTGAACGGCCGGGGACTCCGGATGCCCCGGCCGTGCCCCCGGAGATCGGGGGCGATCACCGTGTGCCGCCCCGACAGGGCCTCGTACAGCAGGAACCAGTTGAGGTCGGCGGTGGCCATCCACCCGTGCAGGAGCAGGATCGGGATCCCGTCCCCCTCCTCCCGGCGGGCCACCCGGACGAACATCTCCCCGCGGTCCGGGACGCCCACCACCTGCCCAGGCGGGAGGGCCGGGAACGCCAGCCCCGGGTCGGCGGCCGCCGGGTACGGGTCGAGCCGCCGGCCCAGCCACGAGATCTGCCGGAGGGCATCGGGATCGGGCGGGGCCGTGCGGGGCCGTCGTCCCCGGGCGATTCGGATGCCCACGGCCGTCCCCGCCGCGACGAGCGCGACGGCCTCCCACGAATGCCACCAGACGCGCGCGGCCTCGCCGTTCGGATCGGTCATCGGTTCGGCGAGCATATTGGCCTGGCGGTCAGGCCCCGCGTTCGCGCTCCCCGGTCCGGAAGCCCCGGCCGGCCTTGCGGCCCAGGAACCCGGCGCCGACCATCTGCTCCAGCAACGGGACCGGCGCGTGGGCCGGCTCGTGCAGCTCGCGGTGGAGGCTCCGCAGGATCTCGACCGTGACGTCGAGCCCCACGATGTCCATGAGGGCCAGCGGCCCCACGGGGTGGCGGCACCCCAGCGTCATCACGGTGTCGATGTCGTCCACCGACGCGTACCGCTCCTCCACCATGCGCGCGGCGTCGTTGAGGTACGGGAACAGCAGCCGGTTCACGACGAACCCGGCCCGGTCCCGGCACCGCACCACGGTCTTGCCGAGCCGCCGGGCCAAGGCCTCCGCCGTCGCCGCCGTGTCGTCCGACGTGGCCGCGGTCCGGACCACCTCCACAAGGCGCATCACCGGGACGGGGTTGAACACGTGGAAACCCACCACCCGGTCGGCCCGGCCGCTGGCGGCGGCCATCTCCACCACCGGGAGCGACGACGTCGCCGTGGCCAGCACCGCCGCCGGCGCGGCCAGGGCGCCGAGGCGTTCGAACAGGTCCCGCTTCACCTCCAGGTCCTCGGCCACCGCCTCCACCACCACGTCGCAGCCGCCCAGGTCCTCCAGCCGGGTGGTGAACAGGATCCCGGACAGGAGCTCCTCGCGGGCTTCCGACGTCAGCTTGCCGCGTTCCACGGCGCGGGCCGTGGACCGCTCCACCGCGTCCCGGGCCCGGCCCACGGAGTCCTCCGAACGTCCCCAGCAGGCGACGGCGAGGCCGGCCCGGGCCGCGACCTCCGCGATGCCGGCCCCCACCGTTCCCGTGCCCACCACGCCCACCTCGAGGGGTCCGCCGCCGGCCGGTTCGGGCGGTGGAGCGGCGGCCGGAGCAGGACCGTCCTCGCGTTCGTGGTCGTAGAACCCCCGCCCCGCCTTCCGGCCGGTGAACCCCGCCACCACCAGCTCCCGGAGGGCCGGCGCGGGCGCGAACCGGGCCTCCGCGAACTGCCGGTGCAGCGACTCCAGGACCTCCAGGCAGGCGTCCAGCCCGATGAGGTCCACCAGCTCGAGGGGCCCCATGGGGTGCCCCGCTCCCAGGCGCATCGCGGCGTCGATGTCGTCCCGCGTCGCGGCGCCCTGGTCCAGGAGCCGCACGGCGTCGTTGAGGTACGGGAACAGCAGGAGGTTCGCGATGAACCCCGAGCGGTCCCGGCACTCCACCACGGTCTTGCCGAGGCCCTCGGCGAAGTCCCGGGCCCGGGCGGCCACGCCGGCGCCGGTGGCCACGGTGGCGGCCAGCTCGACCACGTGCATGGCCGGCGCCGGGTTGAAGAAGTGCAGCCCCACCACTCGCCCGGGATCCCCCGCGGCCACGGCCACCTGGATCACCGGGAGCGAGGAGGTGTTCGTGGCCAGGACGGCATCCGGCGCGGCCCGGCCCGCCTCCTCGAACACCGTCCGTTTGGTCTCGAGCCGCTCCGGCACGGCCTCGATCACGATCCCGGCCGGCTCCAGGGCCCCGGTGCCGGTGGCGAACGCGATCCGGCCCAGGGCCGCGTCGCGCTCCGCCGCCGTCACCCGGTCGGCGGCCACGGACCGCTCCAGGGAGCCGGCGACCAGCTCCCGTCCCCGCGACGCGTGGTCGTCGTCGAGCACGACCACCACCACCCGGTGCCCGGCGAGCGCAGCGGCCTCGGCGATGCCGCTTCCCATGGTGCCGCACCCGACGACCCCGACCACGTCGCGCCCCTCGCCCACGGGGATAGCTGACGCCCAACCGCCGCCGAGCGCAACACGGCCCGTACGGCCGGACCGGTCAGATGGCGGCGAACGTGTCGAGGTCGATCTCGGCCACGGCCACGCCGGGCGAGTCCACGTGCAACGAGGCCCCCCACCGGTCGAGCAGGGCCAGGACTCGCCGGTTGTCCGCGAGCACGTGGGCCCGGAGCCGCGAGATGCCCCGGCGCCCGGCCAGCGACGCGAGGACCACGCCGAGCGCCGTCCCCAGTCGAACGCTCTGGTAGTCGTCGAGCACCGTGACGGCCGCCTCGGCGACGTCGGGCGAACCCGGGACCCGCGCGTACCTCGCGATGCCCACGCCGGGATGGCCCGGTTCGTCCAGGCTCAGCGCGCCCACCGCGTCGGAGGACTCGCGGTCCAGGGTCACCAGCGAGGCCACCGCCTGGTCGGTGAGCCGGGTCACCGGCATCAGGAACCGGTTCCGCCTCGATTCCGGGGACAGCCGGTCGAACCCCTGCTGGATCAGGCAGGCGTCCGAGCGGGTCACACTCCGGATCAGCACGCGGCGGCCGTCGCGCAGGGCGACCTCCACCGACCCGACGCTCAGGAAGGCTTCCGCGATGCCCCGGTCGTCGCGCCCCGCGACCAGGAGGCCGGGGGCGCAGGCGCATACGGAGCCCGTCACGAGGCCCGCCCGCGCGAGCGTCGCGGCCCCGGGTCCCCGGCCGGCGTGACCGGCATGACGGCGGGCACGAGCCCGGCCGCGGCCAGCCCGCGCAGCACCTCCTCGATCGCGGCGAGGAACGTGCCCGGGTCGTCGTACAGGTAGGCCCGCCGGCCCACCGACCGGACAACACCTCCGACGCGTGAGGCCACTCCCTCCTGCAGCGCGTCGTCTGCCGACCCGCGGCGGGCGGCCTGGGCTCGGACGGGATCCTGCATCGTCACCACCTCCCCCGACGGGAGCGCTCGGTCATCCACGCGACCCAGCATGGCCCCGGCGTGATACGAAGTCGTTTCAGGGAGATGAAGGTTGCGCGACGAATCCGGCCGGTGCGTGGGAGGCCGTGGGCCGTCGTTTCGTGGGGCGGCATCTCGGGAATCAAGGCAGGAGCGCCCCCTCGAGAGGAGCCGACCATGAACAGAGCTGCGGGCACGGGGCTGATGGCGTTCTCGGCCGTGCTGGTGGTGATCGGCGCGATCCTGGACTTCGCCGTCGACGTCTCGACTTCCGGGTTCAACATCAACACCATCGGGCTGATCCTGCTGATCGTCGGGATCGTGCTGTTCGTCGTCAGCGGGGTCATCATCTTCGCCGGAGGCAACCGCCGGAGCGTCACGCGCGAGGACGTCCGGACCACCCCCCGCGGGCAGGAGCGCGTGATCGAGGAACGCGACAACCTGGCGTCCTGATCGCGGACGCGGGATCGCCGGCCACCGCCTAGAGTTCGCTTCGACCGGCCGCCGCGCGGGCGGCCCCAGGGAAAGGGGCGAACCCGATGGGTGGATACGAGGACGCGCTCCGGCAGGCCCAGGAGATGGCCCAGCGGATGGGCGTGAACACGGGCCAGGCCGGCGCCGCCACGCCGATGGGCATGGACGAGACCGCCGCCATCCGCGACCTGGCCATGAAGCTGAACCAGTCGGGGGTCGAGATGCCCGCGACCATCACCTCGGTCCAGCCGACCGGCCGCACCGACTTTGGCGGTGGCCAGGAGGTGGCGTTCGGCGTCCAGGTGGAACCGCCCGGCGGCCAGCCCTACGCCGCGAGCTTCAACCAGTTCATGGTCGCGAGCCTCATGGGCGGCGTGGTTCCGGGGGCCCGCATCAAGGTCCGGGTGGATCCCGACAATCCCTCCGCGATGATGTTCTGGGGCTTCGCCGGCTGACCGGAACGGCCGGTTCGATCCTCCGGTCGGGGCTCAGGCGCCCGCGGCCCCGGCGAACAGCGCGCGGAGGTCCAATGCCGGGAGGCGGGCCCGGGTGCCGAGCGTCACGTAGGTCCTGGCCAGCGCGTCCTTCCCCGCCCCCAGAACCGTGCTCACGAGCCCGAGGGCCTCGGAGATGTCGGCCGGGGCCACCGCCACGATCCTCGACCAGACGGCCTCCTCCAGAGCGTTGAACGCCGACTGGACCTCGGACAGGTCGTAGCCGCCGTCGAAGCGCTCCACCGCGAGCGCCCCGGCGTAGGCCGCCACCGGGCCGAGGTCCCTGGTCGCGGCCGCTTCCGTCAGCAGATCCAGCAGGACCCGCAGCCGCCGTCGAACCTCGCGGTCGCCCGCCCGGGCGTAGTGGCCGAGCTGGTTCCGCCGGATCCCCGCTTCCGCCGCATCGAGGATCTCCCGGCGGTTGTCCGTCAGAAACGCCTTCGTGT
>WNGB01004764.1_pt1 | contig 31089 bp, 25 predicted proteins | sample 5400681 | NCBI WGS metagenome assembly WNGB01 (sample SAMN13153367, study PRJNA577476) | soil metagenome | isolation source: 115 cm soil or saprolite under grassland replicate 2 | place: USA:California | collected 2016-06-15
AGCTATTGACTTTTCTGGGAAGAGTCGACGTTCAAGTTTTGCTGTAGCCAGGTTTCAAGCAATCTCGCGTTGAAGCGCCACTGGCTCCCAACTTTATAGGCAGGGAGTCTCCGCCGCGCTACGAGACGATAGACAGTGAACTTGTCTATTTTGAGGTAGTCTGCAACCTGTTTTGTTGTGAGTAGAGTTCCCAGCATTGTATTACCTCATGCCGATGCTAATAGCCTCAGTCCGATGATCCCGTCAGTCATTTCCCGCCGGCTTGTCCATCGCTTGGATCAGGACATCGGCAACTTCCGGGCGAGTCACTTCCAAGATCGTTCCTGCTTGACGCATTTCTGGGACTTGTGTGCATCCGGTGTGAAGAATTGCGATAGCCACGTTGAGCCCATTTTGAGTTTGGCTAAATGGGACTCCCGAATAAGAAGAAAAAGTTGGTTCAGATTTCTCTATAAATACGGAAGTAGTCCTGAAGCGGCGTATACGCAAGCATCTCCGCCCGGAGAGCAAGGATCGCTTGGCCGCCTCAGCACCGGCAAGACTTCAGTTTTGTGTTTTGAAGAGACATAAATCGTCCGCTTCTCGAACGATTTTTGAACGCTCATGTCTCGCCCCATAGTTCCGCGCAGCCGCCGGGCCGGAGTGGAGTTGCGCAAGAAGCCTCACGTTAAGTTGACCGAGGAATGCATTGACCACGGCTTTCGGAGAGGTCCCACTGCCATCATCCACCACAAGTACCTCGAAGCGATCGCGCGAATAGTTCTGACACGCCAATGCGCGCAAACAGACAGTCAGCTGTTGTGCTCGCTCATAGGTAGAATTATGACCGAAAAGAAAGGATATGAATGTCCCATTTGGACTTTTTGATCTTGTTACGTAAGCGTTGTGGCCAACAAGTAATGTCAGACAGCAATGGATTGACTAGCCCAAGGCTCTCGGAAGAGCTCTGGGGTCTATGGTTCGGGGATTATCCTCTTTGGCTAATTTACAGACTTCGGATAGCCCTTGTTCCCTCATCTGATCCGCGGTCCTCATAATGCTTAGTGATTCATTCAAAGGCATGATGTCGCTTTCAATTCGTCCTGCGCGTAGGCACTTTATAACCTCTAACACCTGGTAATGGATACCTTCTCCAAGGGGAGGCGCATAAATTTTCTTGGAATGGACTCATAGAGGAGCCGCTCACTCAATCTTGAGCACCGCTCACGAAGCTGCCGGATAAGGCGGCTTTGTTTGCTATGTTGAACGAGTGCCCGCCCGACCTGAGCGTAACGCGTCTCTCCCGTAGGTTCGTGATGCCGATCCTGATCTGGATAGCAGCGTAGGGTAAGGCTTCCAGGGCAAATAATCGGCTCATGAATTCTAATGTCCAGTTTTTTTCAATGAGACAAACTCAATGTTTTTGACGGTCGGCTCGCCATCAGGATCGCGGAACGTTCGAAGGCCCGACACAATTTGCTCTAATAACATACCAGCCTTTTCAGGACCCACGATCCCGTCTCGCTCCCGACCCATTAAATTAAGGCGGATATATCCACAAATACCGCTTGGAATCATGAACGCGCAAGTCTCTGTCCAATCGACGCCCCGCGTCTCTAGGCGAGAGGTAATCTCAAGTGTTATGCGATCAGGCAGCACACGAGCGACCCAGGCCCGAAAATCCGCTGGAAGCTCCGCCCGTAGACGCCACAGAGAATTACCGGCCGCCCTTGTCGCGTTCCTTGCGACACTTTTCTCGGACAATACCGCCTGCAGCATCCCAGGCAACAGATGAGTGCGAGTCGCGCTAGGCCCCATGCCGCTGGGCGAAAGCATAATGATGTCAGTCCCCAATGGAAGCGCATCGACAATACGGGAAAGAGCCTCATCCACGGCAGCGTAGGCGTCGCATAGGGGCATCCAAGTCGGTTTTCATTCCTGCGTCCAACTGATCCTGCGGAAGCCTCGACGGATCCAGAAACCAGTGTCCTGCTATGTGACTCGAGCTCCAACACCGCATCCATCCCAACCCGGCCACACCGCTTTCCCTTACAAACACATTGATCAGACCTCGAGCAAAAACAGCCAGTCCCGCAGGTACCGTCCCGCGCGCGAGTGTCGACATCACGAGCCCTACAGCCAGGGAAGCATTGGTCGGCCAGATGAGCTTGAGCGCCCACCAACCTTTGGACAAAAGCTTCTCTAGGTGGGTGCTAGAAAGTATATTCAATGGCATATGTGGACTTGTTTCAGTATTGCCCTAACCACGATATCTTCTTTTACGTGGAGGCCGGCGCTGTAGTGCAGCCCCATGATCTCCCCAATCTCTCTGGAGTCAGCAGACCGTACTGCCATAGTAAATCGCCGGCAACAGATCGCGATACCGTGTATTGGTGACTTCTCCGCGCAAGATCCCCGCCCTTAATTCACCACCGGAGTGTATCTGGTTGGTAGAATTATGGAGGCAATGGCGGAAGATTGCTCTAGGATTGCGCGAGCCGCCACTCACTCTTTCGATGTTTACGAATCCACTCGGTCTCGGAGCTTCGATAAGGGGGCGTTGGCGGAGTCATTGATCCCATGAGCAGATTGCCCAGTCCGTTGGACTTGCCACTCACCCAAAAGCACCCTTTGGCTTATGGCTATCTCCTCTATGATTCTCTTCCGCGTCTTGACATCACGCGTAACGTATAGAGCAAGGGTGCGACTGATCCACCTCGCGAGCATGATACTTTTTACGATCGTGAGCACTTGGGCGTGACGCACTCTGGAGGAGTGCCGTTGATAAAACTGCAGCGTACTCGCCAGCAGTTGTACCGCCATATCGGCGCGGCGTTGTACGGTGCTGGCACCCCCGACATGCACCACGGTCGCTGCCGGGGTAAAGTGCACCTCCCAACCGCACAGTCTTAGCCGGTAGCAAAGATCGGCATCCTCGAAATACATGAAGAAGGACTCATCAACCCCCCCCACAGCTTCAAAGGCTTGCCGTCTAACCGCTAAGACGGCCCCTTTCACCCACGGAACTATTCGCTGATGAGCATGGGGCCAGGTGCGGAGATAAAGGTTCCGCAGAGCGGGGACGTAACGGCGAATCTTTCGCCCCAGGAAAATTGCTACGGTACTATTCTCGAGGAAAGTGTTGAGCGGCGTTGGAAAGGGATAACAAGAGGCTTGCACTGTTCCGTCTGGGTCCTCCAAGCGTGGCCCTACGATAGCCGCCCGTGGGTGCTGGTCAAGATACCGTTTCAGCGCCAGAAGCGTTCCTGGTCTTAGGAGAGTGTCAGCGTTTAAAAGCAAAACATATTTAGCTTTGCAGCGGGCGACCGCCTGGTTTGCCGCCGCGCCATAACCGAGATTTGTCTTGTTCGCCTGGAGTAGAACCTGAGGGTAATCTGTCGCCACCATCTCAGCGCTATCGTCCGACGACGCGTTATCGACGACAATAATCTCGCTCGGAACCTCCGAGAGAACCGTCGAGAGACACGCTCGCAGGTGCTCACGAGTGTTGTAATTGACGATGGCAACAGCGAATTGCTCCACCTTGAAAGCTCCCTATCGCGAAAATTTTGGAGGTTACTTTTCGTGATTCAATACGTAACTTGAACCCAATACTGATGATCAGTAAGATGCTGGCTTAAGCGGTGCTGCTTTACAGCGAGGAGACGTATTGAGCGCGCCCCTGCTTATCTCTATTGTTACTCCCTGCTTGAATAGGGCGGAGTTCGTTTTAGACGCCATCGAAAGTGTGTCTCAACAGGATTACCCTTGTGTGGAGCACATTGTCATGGATGGCGGCTCTACGGACGGCACGCTGGAGATACTAGGTCGTTGTCCACATTTACGGGTCCTGAGCCAAACGGACGAAGGGATTTACGATGCTCTTAACAAGGGCATTCGGCTGGCCCGTGGAGAGGTGATCGGATTTCTTAATACCGACGACCTTTACGAGTCGGGAATATTCGGACTCGTCGCGGGGGAATTTAAGCGGAACCCGAATGTTGACGCCGTAGTCGGCGGAGCGACTATCATTCGCAAAAATCCTGATGGTAAACGAGTGATAATAGCGAAATTCCCCTGCGTACAGGAAAACGAATTGTTGATGCGAGCGACGCAAGGCGCGCCTATTTTCAACGCCTGGTTCTTTCGCAAGCGCGTGTTCGACGAACTTGGCGTTTTCGATACCTCCTATTTCTATGTCGCCGACCGTGAGTTCCTGATTCGCATGGCCTTCCAGGCTAAACCCTTCGGCAGCGTCGATAAGGCTTTCTATCATTATCGAATGCACTCGGGTTCTTATACATTGAGCGGTAAGCCCAGCGGAGAGGATGCATGGATGTTTGAATCATGCGCGCTCGCAAAAAGGTATCTGGATCTTAATGGCCTCAGCCCAAAAGCACGGAAGTGTTTCAAAGTCTGGCACAGCCAGATCACAACAGAGCAGATCCTAACCGCTTGGGGGAGGAAAGCCCCGCTCAGAATGATCCGCTATATGCTTGCGGGTTTACGTTACAATCCCCTCGGTTGGCCAAAGATATTCATGGGTCAAGTTATTAAGCGAGCTTCTGTCTTGTTACGCGAAATTTCCGGCACGGCGAATTTCCGAATCTAACCTGATTCCGGAAATCTTCATGGGCAAAGAAATTGTCTTCCAATGCTCCATGAGCTCGGCTAACCACCAGCATCCCTGGGTTGTTACTTGTCTGAAGCTTCCGTTAATCTATCTGCGCTTTAGTTTTTCGACTTATGTTTGAGCGCAACTGCGGTTTGTGCAGGGTCGTGGCCCAATTGGCATGAACGACAGGTACCAGTCTCGGCAGAAAGCTGTTAGCCATTGCCGGCAGCGAACATTATATACTTTACAACGAGTATTTTTTCCGCCGTGCTTGGCTGATCAGGAATACCAGCACACATAACCAGACAAATACTTCCGCGGCTCTGAAAAGAGACGGCCAGAAGAGGAAGAGGCGGGTGGGGGGAAGCATCAAGAGCAAAGTCAGCGTGAGCAATACAGCCGCCGGAATACCGGTGGGATCGGCCAATTGTCGCTGCCTCACTGTACGGTAGAGTGCAACTTCCGAGAAAACTATCAAGAGATTGTCGTAAATTAAATGATAGCTCCACAGGCGGGCGACAATGCCCGTGACGCCCAAGAGAAGCCACAAGTCCTCTCGCCGGTACCGATATGTCCAAATACCGAGCGCTACGAGTACCAAGAATGAAGCTGGCAGGTTCCATTGCTGCAGCCCGAGACTAGCGAGCAAACTATGAAGGTGGGCGCTCCCTCCATCCGAGACCAGGGGATCCATCGCGCTGTGCGTTAACCACGAGTTTATTAGCGATAAGAGGTTACCTTCCTGAAAAGATGTCGCGAAGAGTGACAATCCGATATATCCAAACAATACGAGTAGAAATGGTTTCACCGTGCCCGGAAGAAAAAGGATGAGCCAGAGGAACGGAACCGATATGGTCGGCTTCGCTAACGCTGCCAGTGTGAGAAGGGCCACAGCCGATGCGCTCCGCCAACCGGTCGGCTTCCCGTGTGCCATGATCAATGCGGTCAAAAGTGGCGGCAAAACATGGATGATTAGCTGTCCGGTCTCGAGAGTTACACCCGTGGCATGCATCGATAACGGGAGAAGCGCCACGAACATACGTTCACGGCAGGTGCTTGCGCCGCTCCCTCGGACCATAAGAACCGCCAGCCAAGCCAAGGCGGCCACGCTAGTTATGGCCCAAAGCCACCGTGCTGCGCTCAGCGTAATCCACCCTAGAAAGGGCCATAGGACTACATAGCTCTGCGGAGGGTAGGTAGCTCTTTCCACCTCAGCGTATACAGGCTTTCCAGAGAACCAGCGTTGCACCTCGTCGTGACGCTTTTTCAGATCAACCGCATTCGGACGCCCGTCTGAATCTACAACGAGACTCCCGAATCCAGGAGTGAGCTTCAGTAGTGCGTAGACTGCCATGATGGCGATCGCCACCAGAAATATATTCGTCGCGTGGCCGGACCACCGGTCGGCGATGACTGCACCGGTTCGGGACCGATCAACAACCGATACCGCGGTTTCTTGTGGCGTCAACATCCACTGCCTCCTCTACAGTTCTTGCCTGCGTGGCCTGCCCAGGACTTGATTGGTCGCAGCAAACAATGACTAATAGACTTCTCTTTTCTAGTCCGGTTGGCTGTCGAGTCTTGGAAGCAAGGCTCTGACCATATTCTCCACAAACTTGATGGATCCGAGGACAGTGAAGTGGTAAGGATTGTTGAAGTAGAGGGGGGAGCCAGCCATCAGGCTCGCCTGGTCTACAAAAAGAATCTGCTTATGCCGAGCGGCCACCTCGTGCACAATTTCGTTGTGAACCGCCACCGTTGCCAGTACATGCTCAGGTCGTCCAAAGGTTTCGAGGGGGTAAGAAGCAGTCCATAGCCTACGCTATGGCAGGACGAGTCATTCGTCATCGACGGCGCATCCCGAGTATGCTGACAAAGAAGCTCGATAGCATGGTCTGAAAACCGAGGGCAGTAAGCGTCACCCCCGGAACAACCAGACGCATAGTTTGCGCATAATCGAGAGTGCCAAAACTTGCCAACCGCCACTGGTGTATCGCCGCGGCGAGTAGAATGATCCCGACCAGAATCGTTGCCGCCGATAGAATGAGCCCCCGTTCGAGATTGACGATCTTAAAAAAACGCGCCAGCTGCGGATCCTCCGGCATCAGACCCTCGCTGATGGCAAACGTTTTGGTGAAAATCGCAAAGAGAATCGACTGGTAGCCGCACAAAATTACCAGGCTTGCGAACAGCAGCGTATGAGCGTCAAACGCAACGCCGCCTAAGCGCAACCCCGGCATGGCGACGGCGTAGCCGACCATGCCGAGAAATACGAGCACACCGCCGGGTATCGTGAACAGCCAGCGCGGGCAGCACATCAGGAAAAACCTGAGAGTCCTCCAGCCGTCGCGAAATGTCTTTAGATGGGGCGCGTGAGACTTGCGCCCGTCCGGGTGCAGCGTGATCGGCACTTCGGCAACTTTTTCCCTGAACAGGCTGGCCTTTATGATCATCTCGGTGGCGAACTCCATCCCTGTACAGCGTTGACCGAGACGGTCATACACGTCTTTGGTGAACCCGCGCATTCCACAATACACATCATGAATCGCCGTATGGAACATCCCCCGCGCCATACGCGAGAACATCGGATTCCCCCACCAGCGGTGCAGAAACGGCATCGCGCCGGGGAGCACAGTGCCCCCACCCGAGGGGAGGCGACACCCCTGAACTAGCTCGAATCCTTCGCGCAGCTTGTTGACAAAACGGGGCAGCTGTAGAAAATCGTAGCTGTCGTCCGCGTCGCCCATGATAACGAACCGGCCGCGTGCCGCCGCAATGCCGCCCATGAGAGCATTGCCGTATCCTTTGGCTTCCACATGGACGAGACGAGCCCCCATGCGGGTGGCAATGGCTTGGGAGCCATCGGTGCTTCCGTTGTCGGCCACGATGATTTCGCCGCTGATGCGATGCTCGCCCAACGCCCGCTGGGCTTTCGCGATGCAGGCTTCTAAGGTATCAGCCTCGTTGAGGCAGGGCATCACCACAGATACTTCCAGCGCGGAGGCTTTCCTTGGAGGCCTTTGAATTGCTATATCTTTTGATCTTGAATCGACCTCAGATACCATCATGGTTGACTCCCCCAAGGCGCTGTTGTCGCTCATCGTGACCTCCACGGGTTAGGACTGACGCAAATAGCTACGGATGTCGGCGGCGCCAGGCTTGGGCTCCCAGTAACTCCCCTGCTCCGGAATATACCGGCGGGTGAGGGCGTCGCGACCAATCAGCTTGAAGAAAAGCCCGACGGGGGTGAAGAGCCCGAAGAACAGCACGCCCAGCAGGGAGGCGCGAGACTACCAGGCCGATCGGCATGGTGAGGGCCATGGCCGTCACGAAGACGGGCTGGATACCGCGCGGCCAAGCCAGGCCCCCCTCAGCCGAGTACCGCTGCTAGCCCGGCAAAGAGCAGAGCCGCGCGCTGGTGGTCCCGCCCGAGGTATTCCCAGCCGGCCAGGGTGCCGAAGATGAGGAGGCAGAGCCCAGCAAACTGCCGCAGCGTGCTGTGCGAGGTCGAAACCGGCGCATGGTCATCTATGTGATACGCTGGAAAGCACCGCGGCAGTCCGCGGTATATTGCAGCAATGCGGAGATACCAAGAATAGCGGTTACAACCTTCCGCATCAGTCAACAAGAGGCTCCGTGCGGGAGCACTTTCCTCCTGCTGCAGGATCTCCCTGCCTGTGGTTAACCATCTGCGGAGGACCTCTGCTCTCTGTCAGAGCGCGTCACTGACCGCTACTCGATATGGGTTGGCGGAAATTGTTCTTGATCAATGGCCGTGACTGTAATGATCATTCACATACAGGCCGAAGCTGGCCTGCAGTTCAACCGGTTTGCGAGTCCTATCAGAGATCAAGGCGTGGAACATTGTTCCCCTGAACATCACTATCGACCTCTGCTGCGAATTTAGGTGTATTCATCGCGACTGCCAAAAAAATGCTAACAAGTAGAATTTGAATTATATGCCTGTCATAGGACACACTCATATAATAATCAAAACGTCCTAGTTGAATATCAAGGAGCATAAAAGCAATAAAATTACTACCCAGATAACACAAAACTATTAGAGCGGGAACGAGCTTTATCTTATTGTGGATATTTCTTATTAGCCCTATCAGGAAAGCCGGAATTGTAAAAAATGGTACCAATCCCCATGGCTCAATTTTGAAAATACTTGCGAGCCATGCGACAAGCATCTTTGGAGCCACTTTCCACAGGTTAAATAATTGCTCTATAGTGGGGTTTTCTATATCCAAGTCGTAGGGTAACCTGGACTTGATCAAATACCATCCGCTAAGAATGCAAATCGGCAACAGAAGCCACGCATAATCCTTTTTCCAGACTCGCTTCCCGCTCGTTGAGATTACTAGAATAGTGAATGCAAGGCATATCACAGACCATACGGTTCCATCAGTCTTCTGTAGTGAAGCCGACGATGTAGCTATAGCAACGCCGAAAAAATCAATCACATGTGTGCTTCGTAGATAACGTAATAAGAAGCCAGTACTAACTAGTATCATCAATGATAACGGGAAATCAACGTAAGTGTTTGTAATAGAAGCATTTGCATCATAGCTATAAGCAGGAGAATAGAGCACAAAAGACGTTGTAAGTAGTGCTACCTTACTTCCGGCCCATTCACTGATGAAGAAGAAGAATAACAGTAATCCAGTACAATGATATATCCATGTTCCTGGTTTTGTTGAAAAGTCATCTGCTTTCCCAAGGATTGAATAATGTTCAAAAGTGAAAATTGGCATATAAAGCGGATAATCACGATGCGCATTAATACGGTCCACATCTAAGAATGTATCTGTCCATAAATGCTCACCATAAAAGAAGTACTTTGCTTTTAAGTTCCAAAAAGCAGTAGGATCGAAGGAGATATCTGGTACTGCGACTAATCGCAGAGTGATTAAGTAAATTGCTGGTGTTAAAAGAAGAATTGCCAGAAAACTATTAAGGCATTTATTCCTATAGTCAACTGGGAACCTGCCGAAGCTAAACGGGCTAGTCGTAAGAACATTAGCAACTTCAAAAAGCAACCCAAGAAGGCCAATACACAGTAGAAGCCAAGTAACAATTGGGGACGTTATAGTAAAGACGATGGCGAGATGCAAAATAACTATGTGAGCGAAAATTCCCACATAATAGGCCAGGATGAGGCGAAAGTGCCATGGATATTCTCTGCTTCTAAAAAGAATGCGTATTGTGGCTAAGCCCGTACCCAGATATGAAAGATGGAGCAAAATGATCATGGGCATGGGCCATTCTGCCTTTGTTGATGATCGCCAGATCCATTTTGCGTTGGATTCACAGCCGCTATTGCCCAGTCTAACGAATCGGTTGCGCCACTCCTCACAGTAACAATATGATATCTGCAATTTTTCTCATTCAGTTTAGTTGCAAGGGCCTTCGAATAACGATAAACGTGCCGAGGTGCTAGGTAATATGCAAAAAAATGTGTCGGTTCAGCTTCTGAATCTATGAGAACAGGATCCTCAACAGGTATTGTTGCTTCGATGTATTTGTAAATCGGATACTGGCGATTATAGTAATTGTGGAAACTCCGCCGGAGGGTATCTTCATCATACCCTATCGTATTCTTTTGCCAGTAAAGAATTGATTGAACCAGAGGCTTTATCCCAGTAACTAACGTAATGGCCAAGAAGATGCCCAGTGATGATACCAATACAAAGTCTTGCGTGAGTCTTCCTTCCCTCGCCTTGGGCCACACATAAAGTTCAAAGCAAATAAAAGCGAATATCAGCAAGGCCAGAACGAATACTAATCGGTCTATCATGGCGTAGTAGTATTCTACTGGGTTCACTGCCCGACCAATCATGATACTGTCGAGCAATGTTCCCGTCGACCCTCGGTATAGTATGTCAATGGCCAAGTGACCCAACCCTATACCGAAAAGTATGACGCCAAAGGCTGAAAGCATAAGGGCCCAGAAGGACCATTGGAGCCATTTCTCCACGGTTTGTGATCGCTTAATCGTCTTCATAACTTCTGTAAATCACGGACCTGCTTAATCCACGCTACTGTACCTTAGCCAAAGGTTGGACACAGAGGATAATGAACAACTTTAAAGCCAGCCAATAGGTTTCACCATGAGCAAACGACGAACGTTCTCATCCGAAGCAAAGCGGACGGCGCGCTCGAAGTCAGCAGCGGTCAACACTCGATCTGTGTAAAATCGATCCATATCCCATCAAGTTCTCCAGACGTTTCATCGAAAAGCTCATACGCGTTTCCATCAGCAATCCGACGAGACCTAAATACATTGGACCCCAGGTCGTACCTGCCAGATAGGTGAGCCAGTACGATCGCCATGTGTACAACAAGCACATGCAGCAGCACGCCAACGTAATAACCAGCGGTTAATCGGACATGCCACGGATAATTGTGCCTCCAGAACAGACCTCGAATCGTTATGAGGCACAGACCAGGTACGAAAGATGAAGTAAGATAATCAGGGACATTTAGTCTCTCGCACCAGATCACTCTTGGCGGTGGGTTGTAGAGGATCGATTTTTGATATTTTCCACTTGAGTTCACCCATTTCGGTGCCTGCCAACGAAAGGACAGAGTACCTGCAATTCTTTTCAGTCAGTTCAGAGGCGAACCGGTCTGAATACCAGTAGACGCGTCGTGGTGCTAGATAGTACGGGAAAAAACCTACAGGTTCGCTATCGGAGTCCACTAGGATCGAATCGTCAACGGGGATTGTTTCTGCAATAGATTTATAAATTACATGCTGACGCCTATAGTGCTGATGAAACTTCAACCGAAGCGTGTCTTCATCATAGCCTCGGGTATTAGCCTGCCAATTAAATGAGGGATGTTATCAGGTGTTTTGCTCCACCTACCAACGTAAACGCCAGAAAGGCGCCTAACGTTAATGCCAATATCGTATCTGGACGTTCCCTTTGTGCTTCATTCAGGATGCGAAGGCATCGTGCGACGAGACTTGACCTTTGCACCTGACTTTTCCCTCTAAAGGAATTGTTGCACAACAGCACTGGAAGACATCCTCCTGGATCATTTCTGTCTCTTGTCCAGTTCGTGGTACCAGTCAAGATAAGCGTCGACCTGCCGATCCAGGTCAAACTTTTCGCGCGCGTGTTTGGCCGCTAGCAGCCCCACGCCATGTTTCAGTTGACTGTCTGACAGCAGTTGAATGATTTGGGTTGCCAGCGCCGCGGCATCAGCGGATGGCACCAGAAAGCCGGTTCGACCCTTCTCTACTTGCTCTGGAATTCCGCCAACCGCCGTTGCTACGACTGGAGTGCCGCAAGCCTGGGCCTCTAATATGGCGTTCGGGAACGTATCCGCGAGCGCCGCGTGCACATAGAGATCCGCCGCCTGGTGGTATCGAGCCACGATTTGTACGTCTTTCTGGAACGGGACAAATCGGACTTCCGCTTGGCCTATTCGCTCTGCGGGCGCATCTTCCCCAAGCGTAATCAAAAGCAAATTTTGTCCGAGGTGCTCGGCAACCCGTGATACCGCTTCGCGCAGAGTTCGGTAATCTTTCCACCTGTTTTGCGTGATCGAAACGCCTATAGCAAGGATCACGTTGGTATCATGACGGATGCCCAATTGTGCGCGCGCCCTTTGTTTGTCGGCCGGATGGAAAATATTCAAGTCCACGCCATTCGGCAGAATGCGAGCATCGATCACCGCCGGGGCCAGCATGGAGTGTTCGACTTTCTCCATCAGCCATCGCGACGGGGTCGCAATGTATAGACGGCTGCGAGAGTAGATATCCCGTTTTCGGCGCCAGTTGAAAGCGGTGGCATCCCTCGGGACTTCCGGATAGATGCTCAAGTCAGGGCACGCTCCGCAACCTGTTTTCCACTTTTCGCAGGCGAACGAATGGGCACAATGACCGCTCAGCAGCCAAGCGTCATGGAGTGTCAGTAGCACGGGAACCTGCTTGCTCAGCCAAGGGAGCATCCGCAGGTCAAAATATCCTCCATGAAGATTATGGGCGTGAAGGATATCGACCTTGCTCCCGGTAAGCGTCAATAGTTGCGAAGTCCCGGGGAAGTGGAAGTCTTCCAACCCGAAAAAACGTTCGACGCAACGTCTGGGTTCAGCCAGGGCACCCGCAAAACCACTAAGCGGTGTTTCGATACGGCCGCACCCATTTACATGTTGAAAGTGCCACGCGATTCTTCGATTTAAATCATACCATTTCCCCCGGGATTCGTGATTGGGGAGGACCATGACGTCGGGATCACTTGTATTCTTTTGGCCCACCGCAAGCCAGGAAGAATAGCCGCGCGTGCGATACGCCGTGAAAAGATCCCACGCGACCTTTTCAGCTCCACCCTTTAAATCGGCTGTAGTGACTTGAAGAATTCGCAATGATCGCTCAGCCATCCATCCACCACGTCAACCAGCGAGCAAACGTTTCCTCGTCCCAGTCTCGTACGCCCAGGCGCGGTAGCTGAAAACAGTTGGCATCACGCCAGACCGCATCCGCAATGCTCGAGCAGGCGCATACAAAATCTTTCCGAACAATGGCATCGGTTTCTGGACTACTTGAGCCATGGGGAAAGGCAAAACTTGTCACTGAATGTTTCAAAATTCCCTCTAGAACGGTTTTACTTCCCTGGATTTCAGCGCGTTGATCTTCGGCCGGTAGAGTTGCAAGGAGGGGGTGGGTCATCGTATGCGCGCCAATTTCCAGCAGACCTCCCTCGTGCAGGAGGACCAGTTCGTCCGCGGTAAGGGTCCGATGCGTAGGGCGGGCGGACGGCTCAGCTCCCGCCCATGAAAGCAAATCGTCCACGACATTCTGGCGCTCTCCAGCTGGCAAACCGGCCATTGCGGCATACAATACCCGGAAGAGGCGGTGGCGTGGGGTTGGATCATCCGGTCGTTCAATGTGCCAATCTCGATCGCGCTGGTAGTTCTCCACCGTATAGGGGATCTCTCCACCTAACTCCCATTCGTATGCAGTTCGATTGATGGTCAATCGAAGTCTGGCCGGCAAGGTTCCTGGTTGGAGCAACGCTCGATCCATTACGTCCCACCAAAACTCACGCCGAGTTGCCAAATGGCCGGCGGTCACAAAGACCGTGGCTGGAATTTCATAGCGCTCCAACAAAGGTTTAGCGTAATCAAGATTGTCGGCATAACCGTCATCAAACGTAACGACTATAGCCCGGTTGGGAACTTTTCCGCCGTGCAAAGCGTCAACCAGATCCTGCAGCCTCATGGGGATGCAATGTCGTCGAATCACTTCCATTTGCTCGGCGAAGTGCTTCGGCTTTACCGCCAATAAATACGGATCATTGGGAAGATCCGTGACACGGTGATACATCAGAATCAGCGCCCGCGAAGCGACGCGGTATTTGAGCCACCGCGCAGCCTGCCCTAATCTGCGCTTCACGCCGGTGTGAAAAAGCGGCTCGCGAATTTCCTGCTGGTTCTGGTTAGTGATGGACACTCGATTTCTCCCGTCGATCCAACAGTTTTTCATAGGTCTGGGTGACCCGGGCGACCATCTGCATAGTCGAGAAATTGCGTTGGACGCGCAACCTTCCCGCCAGTCCCATTTTTCGACGAAGGCAGGCGTCTGCCAGCAACCGGTGGATTGCCCCTACCAACGGGGCCGGATCACGTGGCGGAACTAGAAAGCCCGTCTCGCCGTCTAGCACCGCTTCGGGAGTTCCGCCCACTGACGTCGCAACTACTGGTTTACCCGCCGCCATCGCTTCCAGAAGGGAAAGCGGCAACCCTTCATAAAGAGAAGGAAGGACGAAGAGATCACAACTTGCAAGCAGATCAGCAACATCGTTGCGGTGCCCTAAGAAGATCACTCGATCACCGATGCCTAGACGGTCCGCTTGCGCTTCAAGGCAGGCTCTTTCCGGCCCATCCCCAGCCAAGACGAAAATCGCATTGGGGACGTGACGGATGGCGGCTAATAAATACGTGTGCCCTTTTTGTGCATCAAGACGGGCAACGGATAGCACGATTGGGCGGTCGGTTCCTCGGTTTAGCATAGTCTTAAGCGTCATATTTGGCGGACGATCAAATGCAGCAACTGGGATGCTGTTGTGAATAACCTCGATTTTTTGACAAGGGACGTGAAAAGTTTGGCACAACTGTCGACCGACCGCATTAGAGACGGCGATATACTGGTGTAGACATTTTTCAAAAACCCGCTGTGCTACATCGATTGTGCGACCCCACGGAGGCTCCATATAGTTTTGTACAGTGGCGACGATCACGGGGACCCGCGCGAGGGACGCTGCAAGGAGACCGTACCTACAAGAGAGCAACCAATTGAGATGAGCGTGAAATATGTGCGGACCTTCTACCCGCAGTTCATGAAGAAAACGTGGCAACGTTGCAACTAACCGTGTTCCGGCCAGCTTCGGAACAATCTTGGTCTCGATATTTAGAGCACGCACTCCTTCGGCGAATGGCGCAAGCCCGGACTCATTGTAGTGGAAAACAACAGGTCGCCATCGCTTTCGGTCCAAGCCAGCGAGTACATGGAGGAGGGCCTGTTCATTGCCTCCAAATGCAGCGCTATCGACAAAGTGAACCACTGCGCGAATCACAGCAAAGTTTCTCGCGACATTGAATGACATTCCGGTCGGCGTTTAGCGAGACTCGCTGGGGGCTGTTGAAAATTTTCGATGAGTCCCGCATGCAGCGTCTCATATGCCACAACCGACTTGTCCCAACCGAGGTTCGCGCAGGCCCACGCTCTAGCTTCGCTGGCCAGAGATAACCGCTTTTCTGGATGCGATAGGAGCTCAGTAATCGCTGCGCAAAACTCTGCATCACTTTCTGCTATGCAAACGGTTTGTCCATTAACCACGTCAAGCCCCTCAACAGCGCGCGGCGACGCAACAATAGCTTTGCCCGCAGCGAGAGCTTCCAGGATTTTTAAACGCATTCCTCCGCCAACACGCAGGGGTGCAATGAAAATAGAAGCCCGATTAACATAAGGGACCAGATCCGGTACGCAGCCCGTTACCCGAATTTTGTCATTGGCCAAACGCCTAAGCTCAGCCGGCGGCTTGTCTCCAACCATGTATAATTCCAGATCCGGAAAGCGTGCCTCAAGCGGTGGAAAAATCGTGCGCACCGTGCGCAGCGCAGCATCGGCATTCGGCGGATGGATGAAATTTCCGAAAAAGAGAAGGTTGGGTGGTGTGCAACCGAGCGGATCCAGTGGGGTTTCCGGAATCTCGGTGCCTAGGGGAATGGTGACCACTGACGCCCCTGGCACAAGAGTTTTAATGGCCTGCCTATCGGTTTCCGTGAAAACGACAACGGCCTGAACTTGGCTGATCACAGCTGGTTCAAATCGTTTCCACGCTTGCCTATCGTAATGGTTCAGGAGGCGGGCAATCCCGCTTAATGACCTCACATGAGGGACGGCGCGGTTTGCCGGCTCATGTTCCGTGAGTACGCGTGGCGCCTTGCAGTCGCCAAGAGTTGACAGATATTGCCCCATGACGTGATAGGCAATGTGGACGACATCCGGCTGCCATGACTTAACAGCCGATTCAACCGCTGCGGCGTAGGCATCGCTTGTCCAAGCGGTAACCCACATGGGTTTTTGACGCATTAGCGACACGGCGATGCGGCCCCACTGACTTCCCACTGATCTTCTGGTCCAAGGCCGTTCAACTTCTTTGACCAAATCGAATCGATCGCGCAATCGTTCATCGAGCGGGGGTTCCGCCCGACCCCGCATATACACGACTGCGAGCCGGTGGCGGGTCGCCAAACGGAAGAGCAGCTGAGCGATGGCTTTGCCGCCTCCATGGGTTGCGTCTAACCGCGGCGGAAAAGGAAGCAAAAAGAGTAACTTTATCACGTCGCTGAATTCCTACCCTTTTTAAAAATGCCGGATCCAACGCAAATCTCGTTAATCCTGGCCGACTACCACTTTCCGGGGCCATTGAGGTTCCGCCGCCAGCCGATATACCTTGATGGCTCCTTCCTCATGGACCAGGCTGTGCTCCGCGATTGCTTTCCCCATAATGTTTTCGATCCGGGCTTGCATTTCCGATTCCCCTTCCCGCGTAATCAAAAGAGAGGGAGGCTGGTTTTTCAAAAAATCATAAACCTCGTTATCTTCCACCCAAGGAGATATCATCCCCATCTTCACTTCGGGGAAGTACAGAGGTATATATGTAGCTTGCCACTCCATGTTCGTCACGAGCAATGGGTCGTTACGGTAAGGACTTTCTTTAAGCCATGCCACAAGGTTCTTGATTTCCGTGGGGCGCTGGACGGTTACCCACAGTGGACGCTGACGCGGAAATACCGCAACGCCTGCCGCTAACAGAACCACGCACATAATCAAAGCTAGCCATCTGTAATGAATCCTCAACTCCTGCGTAAAAGGTAAAAAAGCAAACGGCAGAGGCATAACGAATCCAAACAGCAGAAACCGATTCCAAAGGCTTGTACTGATAGTCATAGCGAGATACACCATTCCTATCCAGAAAAGACAGATCACCGAAATATAAAAGACATGTTCCGGATTGATTTCGCGCCTTGCTGGTGAGACAAGCTGCCATATCATTCCCCCCACCATCGCAATCATGAGAACTTTCCCTAGGTGAAGGACAGACATACTGCCGAGCATCTTGATAGCACTGAACAAATCTACTGTATGTGCGCCCACGATCTCGGCTCCTTTTTTCACTGCAGAAAATTCAATTAAAAGTTCTCCCCTATGGACATAATTCTCTAACATCCAGCCGACTGGGAAAAGTAGCAGAATAAGCAACACCAAGCCAGCCGTCGACGTCTTTCTGGTCTTATGAAAATAATAAATGGGGAATGCTGGTATCAACAGCCACGCTTCATAGCGGGTCATTTGCGCCCAACAGAAAAGGCAGAGAGAGAGAGAGACTCGGAGTTTGCCTCCCTTTCCTTCATTGGTGCCTGTTAACAAAACCATACTGGCAATCGTTGCGAACAGAAAACTGATGTCTGCTAACGAGCTGACGCTCAAACCAACATGCAATGGTAATACCGCCAGGAGGAAGGAAGCAAAGAGCGCTGCAATTCCATTGTACAGCCGACGAATAAGCAGATAATAGAGCGGAATTGTAACTGACCCGAGGATAAGATTGAGAACTCGACTCGCAAAGAGAGGATCAGGCACAAGGAAGTTAAAAATCCCAGCGATGTACAAGAAACCAGGCAACCAGCCACCGTGGGTGACGAGATACGGCGACTTCGACCAGGAATGGGACATCGCAGCGCGCGACGGTCCATCACCGGGGATGTCAACTGAGACGAGGAGTAACCCGAGTCGAAGAAAAAAAGCCAAAAGGAAGAGCATAACTGTAGCGAGCGATTCATACTTCTTTCCCATTGAGACTAGATTATTGATAGAATTCTGTAATTGATGAAGATTGAACATGGGTTTGCTGTTGGGCAGATGTTGGGCCATAAGGGTTAGGTTGAGTTTGAGGTTGTGTGTGGCCCGCCAGGTTGAGAGCGTAGTGTTGAGAGTTTGTTTAAACTTACTCCCCGTCGTGCTTAACCTTAACCTCGACCTAGACCTGCTCCATGCCTAAACCTAAGACTTAACCTGAACCTTGCGTTTCTTGGTGCCTTTTGCGCCTTTGCGCGCAATAGTTTCTCTTCGCCGCGAACCCCTGCCTGCCTGCGCAGACAGGCGCCTCTGCGGTGAAATCGTGTTTTTGTAGTTTGGTTGCGGTGTAGCCGCGCTGTGTCCAAGGCCGTTCAATTTCACTGACCAGATCGAATCGATCGCGCAATCGCTCATCGAGCGGGGGTTCCCCGGCACCACGCAGGTAGACGACGGCGAGCTTGTTTCGGCTCGCTAACCGGGACAAGAGCTGCGCGATAGCTTTGCTGCCATGAGTCCGATCTAAACGAGGAGCAAATGGAAGCAAGAAAAACAGCCTATTCACCGTGGCATGGTCCCTTAATCCCGTTCAAACACCTGTTACAAACCAAAATTTTGTATTAACGTAAACCCAGTGTCCGGAAGGGACTTGAGATAAGGCAGGGGCTCCTCCGGGCCGATTTTGCGTCTAGTTTGGATGCTGCGATATTCGTCATTAGTGGCAGCGACCAGTCAACTATTTCTATTACCGCTTCACGCCTCACGTCGTTATCCTGCTGTCTCATCGGGTCGGTGGATTGTATAAGATCATTCCCAAGCCTCTTCATTTTGCCTTTACCTGCACCGCGATTTCACTGCCGCTTGAAAACCTGGTACGGCCCGAATTGGCGCAAAAGCTTAAAGTTAGCATCCAATGGGACATCAACATACAATCGTGGCGTCCCCTGTCCGTCCTGGGGTCTCGTCTGCACGATGCGGTACTCATCTAAAGGCGAGAGACCTTCCGCGCATTGATCCGTGTTTGTGATCCCGTATGGATATTTAAAAAGCAGGTCGAAATCCATGCCTGCTTTGTATTCAGGATTTGTTATGTTATACGCTGCCATGAATCGGTAGATAAAAAAGTGATAACCGATCGCAGCCTGCTTTTTCCCTTCTGCCTCGAGCTCCCCCGTCACATAGTTCACCACTTGGACCGCCGGCGCGTCGATTCCAGCCCATCCGGTCTCGCGCCAGGCACTAGCGTGGTCGAGTAAGTAAGGATTCCACCAGACGATGATCGCGGTGCCAATGGAGGTTAGCCAGATTAGTGCACGGGATATGCGGAATCGTGGCAAGATCCAGACAAAGAAAGCTGCCAGGAACATAGCTTGGAGAGGCCATAACCACCAGAACCGTTCAGGTTTACCTGGTTCTGCAACCAGCAAAAGGATGAGCCACGGGATAGCCAGGCTTAACACAAGTACTCCCACCCGGTCTGCATGTTCCTTGTTTTGTATCTGGATTCCTGCCCACTTGAGCAACCGGTCTACCAGCGCTACCATCCACTTTCCCGCTAGGATGGAGGCACCGCCAAGTATGAGCAGTTTCTCTATGGTTCGTAGGATTCTGATGGTTGAAAATTCCAGACCGGCCTCAATGCCAAAGACGTGCGCTATAACAAACTCATTCGTCAGTACACCGATCAGAATCATCCCGAGCGCGAGTCGTGTCGTCAGATCGTTCCAAAATGGCTTACGCGGCAAAATTCCATCGGTTCCGGGTCTATAGCCGGTCACGTTCAGCAAAATAAAACTGCTTAGCACTGTCACCAGAAACGCAATACTTATTGCTGGGAAGGGCGCCGCGTCTTGAAAATTGTAAAGTAATTTCCCGCTGATCTGACTTGTGAGCACCACCGCAGCGCGCGCCAGATTTGGGCCTTGGTACGGTTCTGGTTGGATTGAACCCAACGGGATTGGATCGGATGTGCTCCCCAATTCTCGCAATGGAACACTCGGATCACACCAGGTTTCCCGGTAATTAGCAGGAAAGATGTTTTGAAGTAACACCTGAGAGCGGATATCCGCAAAACCGCGCCCGAGCTCAAATTGAAGATAAGGAGACCACACGACCAAGACAAGACCGATCGCGACCATTAACGGCTTGAAATCAATCGGAGGGCGATATACCAACCACAAAGCTAGTAGTATGAAAATGGCGGGCAAAATGGCCATGTCCACGTTCATCCCAATTCCCCAGATGGCTGCCGCTATAGCTAGGGACTTCGCGTCTTTGCGGATTACCCATCGGCTGGCGAAATAAACAGTCCAAATAAAAAAGTCAGGTCTCCCGTTCGGCCAAAGAGAGGCAGCCAACAATATTCCTGTGCTGGATAGACCATAGATTGAGACTGCCAAGCAGGCGCACCAGAAGCCAAAATAATTGTAGGCCAAGAGAAAGATGCCCGCCAAAGTCGCCAGGTGAAGTAAGGCTGCGCCCACATATTCAGAAAGCCGTGGATCGGAGAAAAGGAGCGTGCTTGGTAACATCAGCCAGGCAGTCCCCGGCAGTTTGTAAGAACCATAGCTTCCTGTGTCGCCATGTACAGGGATCGTCCCTGTTGTCACGAGATTGCGCACGTTAATGATGTGGGGGACCAGATCATGCGCGGGACTGCGCGACCGCCAGCCCTGAGCGGTCAGTAAAACTCCCATGGCCGCGACAAAAAACACGAGCGCTATCCCCCATGCCAACTCCCAATCCTTGAGACGCGCGATTGATCCCTGAACCGCGCTACCGCGAGTTTGACTCTGGTAGGATCCAGTGCCGGTGACCGTTGAGGGTTCCGATCTCATCGTCATACTTGGCTCACTTAGGTAGCGTAGTGTCCTGTCACGGGGTTCCATTGAGCCGGCGTGATCCCGGGCTTCCAGGGTGTGCGATAATCGGGCTTGTCCGCTCGCCAGTCGGCCGGTTTTACCACTCGCACGCAGATCAACAACGGATGGCCCGGATCTATAAAGTCCAGTTCGCGCCGGGTAAGTTCTTCGGCGGGTATGTTTATCTGGTAGGCGATTCGGGTAAATAAATTGCCGTAGATATCCAGCGTGTAATCCTCTGGCTGCAGGTCGAGATTTCGGAGCATGTTTTCAACTTCAATTGGGGTAAACCAGCGATATACGAACATCGGTTCGCCTGTGCCCATGTCCAAGCCGCGTGGAAAATAGTAATCTACACACGAAAAGTTTATCAGTAGAACTCCGCCGGGCTTCAAAATGCGGATCGAGTGGTAAAGAGCGGCTTCCGCGTCGTAAATGAGATGCATCGTAAATTGGTTGACAAAGCAGTCGTAGCGGTCCGACGACACATGATCTGCGCGGCTGAGGTCGGCGACGACGGTGATCTCAGGACTATGCGGCGACAGATCGATGCCCTCAGCGCACGTAACCGCGATTCCCCCGAACCGGCGAATCGTATCTGTGCTGCCAATCTCTAGAGCGAGCCCCCGGATATCGTTCTGATGTTTTTGGAGGTACTTGAGCCAGTAAAAGCGGACGATCGGAGTTCCCCATTGCCGACCGTGACCTATGGGTTGCAGTCGACGAAACTGAAGACAACGTAGGTTTCGGACCAGAGGCAGGCTAAACCAACTGGATTGGAACCCCAGCGCCGAGCGCCAGATCTTTCCAGCTAGTCCGCACCTGGCCCGCTGGTAAATGCGATCCAGCTTCGGGTAACGGCAGGGCCAAAACCCGGTCCGCAACCTTCGCCACCGTCTGACGTTGTATCGTTTGGATACGTAGTCCGCCAGCCATCGCAAGAATGCCGAGCGCGCGGTTGAGTGCTGTGTCTGCGTAGTAGAACAGTTGGAGTTTGCATGTTGCCGGTACCGAGCGGAACACTGGGAGGTTACAAACACTGGCGCCGCAAGTGAGACTTTGGCAAAAAATGCCTGGTCTTCATACAAGCCTCGGAAATGCTCCTCGAATCCGCCCACTTGATCAACGACCTTACGGCGCATCAACGCGCTACATGTACATGGAGAAATTTCCGGCATTCGTATTAAACGGGTCATTAGGGTCGGTGGCTGGAGCAGGGTATTGGGTTGCACGCCGAGGTCGTGAATATAGTCGCGCTGGCGGTCTTCGGCACTCCCACTCCAGCTATACCACCATTGCGTCCGGCCATAGACCATGGCCGCGTCAGGTTGGGATTCCAGTATAGCAACTTGGTGCTCCAATTTGTTGGGTAGCCACACGTCATCAGCATCAAGGAAAGCGATATATTCGCCTTTAGCGTTGGCAATGCCCAGATTTCTCGAGACGCTCATGCCCCGGTTTTCGTGGCCGGCATGCTCCAGATAGCGTACCTTCTCGGGATGTCGCTCAGCATAGCGTAGGGCGATGTCGGAACTCTCATCTGTCGACCCGTCGTCGACGAGCAAGAGTTCCCAGTGGTCGTAGGTCTGGGCGAAGATGCTTTCTATGGCTTCCTGGAGGAATCTATTCTCATTCAAGAAGATAACGATGGCAGAGACGAACGGTCTATCATTCATATCAATCAATTCAAATTATCGCCGATACTTTCAAGAGCTTGAGTTTAACCTAAACCGGCAAACCGCATTTCATTGAAAAAAAGGAAACTAAGAAAGGCAGCCTGGCGCTTGGGTAATCGTTTAGTTGATCGGCTCGAACAAATTGTTATCAACCAAATCCCGCTCTGGAAACCATTGATACTCGCCGTAAGGTCTATTCAGCATTACTACGGGAAGTCGGGGATTAAAAAGTTTTGACCAACCGCTTAGGATTGAGGCTGTTTTTAGCAAAGCGTCACATCGTGATAAAAGCAGGCAATTAACGATCGCATCCCTGGTTATTTCATATTTATCAGTAGCCGCCGATCTGTGAATCGAATTCCCATCTCGCGCACGGAATGAATCGTTTCGGTACAGGATAGGGCGACCTACAGAAGCTTTCTCGATATTTTCAATAAAATTTATATCATCGCTCGCAATAAACACGCGGTCAGTATCTGGATGTAGTTTTAAATAGTGCTCGATATTTCTTTTCACGCTATCGTACGAAAAGACTGAGGATTCTTCCACCTTATCTGTTCCTCTGTAGTGCACCCCTAATACTCTTCTGTTAGCAAAATGCTTAGAACAAAAATCCTCGACTTCAGAAAGCACGTCGTCCTTAACAACGAGATACTTGTTAATTAAAAAACTCGCTAAATCAATATTAAGGACCCTATCGTAGTCCTTGCCTAAACTAAGTTCTGTTATGGAAGAAATCTTGATGAATATGGGTGACTTGCCATTCTCAACAGTGCCTTTTATTCCGAAAAACGTGCCGAAATAATCCTCGGAGTTTTCTGAATTCGGATAAGAAAACTTGAATTGAGGAATCAGCCCATTCTCATCACAGTACGCCAGAATCTCCAAGCACCACTCCAATCTCGCCCCTAATCCAACAGTGCTTCTTATTTCGACGGCAAACACCCCATTTCTCGAGTTGTATTTGGCAACGAGTGAAATAAGAGCGCGGTTTATTATTGATTTTATCCAGCTAAAAAGCTTCATCCTAACCAGTGAACATCCAATGCCTGGTTTTGATCCAAGCTGCATAACCTAGCTTGCGTCTCTATCGCTGTTCGCAGGTTTCACGGCCCTCACTGCGATGATGACCTCATAATCGGGATCGCAGGAATCCAGCTCTTTTTGCTGCAGTTCCTCGTATGCTATGCCATAGAGAAAGGCGCTCGCCGCCAGCACATTCCCATAGGCTTCAACCCTGATATGGGTTACGGGAAACACCTCCTCGAATAGTCGTCGTGCAGACTGAGTGGTGAACGCCCAGAAATGGCCCCACCGTTCCATGTCGTATCGGCTAATGGGACTAATTCCCGGAACCGTTGCCAGCACAACGCCGCCTGGTTTCAATATTCGTTGCACCGTGCGCAGCGCTGCTGGCACATCATAAATGAATTGGAGCGTCTGCGTCAGAATCACACAGTCGAAGCTGTCGGACGGTATGTGATCCGCGCAGGTGAGATCGCCTACAATCGTGCCATTCGGATTACCCGCCTCAAGATGAAGCACGTCGCTTTGGGTCACCCGTTCGCTTCCGAACCGGCACGTATACGTATTATCTGCAATCTCCAGGACACGCCCACAGACGTCCGATGCATGAGCCGAGAGAAACCCCTCGATATAGTAACGGTCAACGGGCAGCCCTCGATCATAGCCGAACTTGCGGCTGAGGGGGGTGACGCGTCGCAGGCTGCCGAAGCGCACCCACCCGACTGGTGCGGTATAGTCAATCCCTTTCCATTTGGCCCATAGCCAGTGACGGACGGGCATAGGCAATATACGCCGGGCTATTACGAGCATGAGATGCTGCCCATCTCTCACTAGCCAGGACAAATTCGGATGGCGACATCGCCACAGTTCCTTTCGGAGAGCTTGCCAGATCTTGGGGTCTTTAACGCCCTGACCGGATAAGTAGTCCGCGAGCCAGTCCAGGAAAAACAGCCGTGTGGAATATTCCTGTCCTGTTTTGCGCACAACCGAATAACTGGAGCTTGGATGCTGCCGATACCTATCCCAGCACTCACTTGCCGCGAACACAGGCGCCTTGAGACAGACCTTGGCGCAAAACGCCTGGTCCTCATATACATCGTATATTCCCCGAAAAGGCTCATCGAATCCGTCTACATGTTTTATTATTTCATGCCGCGCCAAGATACTTGACGGGTTAGGAATAGCTGCTTTTTGTGCTAGGAAGAAATGCGTGAGCAGGGTTGGGGGCTGGATTAGCGTATTAGGGGACACGCCAAGATCATCCACAAAGTCGCGGCGCTGATCTTCCGGCTTGCCCGTCCAACTATACCAGTATTGAGAAAGACCGTAGACCATCGCGGCGTCAGGATGTGAGTTAAGGATCGCTACCTGTTGTTCCAATTTGTGCGGCATCCAAACATCATCTGCGTCCAGAAAAGCAACGTACTCACCTGAGGCATAACGGATCCCTAGGTTGCGCGAGGCCGTCTTACCACGATTCTGATGACCTGTGTGCTCAAGGTAGCGTACTCGTTCAGGATATCCTCCCGCGTACCGACGCGCGATCGCCGTGCTCCCATCGCTGGAGCCGTCATCCACCAGCAAGAGTTTCCAATTGTCATATGTTTGGGCGAAGACGCTCTCGATGGCTTCTTGAATGAACTGCTCCGTATTCAAGAAAATGAGAACGATAGAGACGAGAGGTTTATTGCTGACCTCAGCCTGACCCAGTTGCGTATTCAAAGCCGAGGCAGATTCCACTTGCTTTCTCCATATTGCGCGAAGAATCCATTGATTTGATTTACCAGACGATCCCCACGCCGCAACAGCCGGAAAGCTCGCGGGTGGCGATAGCGCCAGAATTCAAATTCAAGCGCTCGCCATACCCGCCAATCTTGCGTTCGCTGCCCCGCTAAATACATGTCAAGCCAATTCAAGAAACGCAACCGCGCGGAGTCGGTCTCGCCAGTTCTCTGACCCGTCAAGACACACGAATCGGGATGCTGGCGATAACGGTACCAACACTGACCGGATGCGAAAACAGGTGCGCTGAGGCAGATCTTGGCGCAAAAGACCTGATCTTCATATTCACCCGGGAAGGTGTCTTCAAATCCGCCCACCTGCTCGACGACGTGGCGTCGCGCCAGGATTCCGGAGGGCACAGCCGCCTTGTCGCGCAAAAAGAGCGGCAGCAGCTTCGGCGCCTCGATGATCATATTCGGTGGCACGCCTAGTTTTTCTACATAATCACGTTCGGCATCTTCCCGCTTCCCGGTCCAGCTATACCACCATTGGATAGGTCCATAGACCATGGCGGCGTCCGGGTAGGTCTCAAGAATGGCGACTTGTTCTTCTAAAATATTCGAGAACCAGACATCGTCGGCGTCGAGGAACGCAACGTATGCACCTTGCGTATTGCGGATACCCAGATTACGCGAGGCGCTCATGCCGCGGTTGGCGTGCCCTGGGTGCTCAAGATAGCGCACGCGTTGAGGATCTTGTTCCACACAGCTACGCGCGATCGCCGTGCTTCCATCGGTGGATCCGTCATCAACGAGAAGCAGTTCCCAATTGGCGTAGGCCTGCGCGAAAACGCTCTCAATCGCTTCTCGCAGGAAGCGCTCGGCACTCCAAAAAATGATCACGACGGAGACGAGCGGCTGATTCATCTTCACTTGGCGAATCACGGACGAGACTGAGTCACTCCATGGAATTTTCAGGATTGGACATTCAAGTCTTTCCGACGATACAACTGCTCGAGTCCCCGTTGCGGGGAGGTGTAGATGAGGTCATAGCCTTCCTGCAATTGTTTGAAGATGAACTTGGGAATCTCCTTGTTGCGGTCTCTATCGCGGACACCCCAGACAAGCACATAGTCTATGCGCCCCCCTGTGCGCTGCGGATAGCTTAGGATCTCTGTCGGAAGCGCCCTCAGTTCTCCAGAGGCGCTGTCCAGTGGCGCGTAGTGTAAATGCACGGCGGGGTTGAGTTCCGGCCGGAACAGGAAGGGAAAATAGCTCGTTTGCCCCGCCTCATAGTTGCCTAGGTCGACAATCCCTCTCTCCGCCGCGAGATAACCAGCCGCGTTCAAAAGAAAGTTGACGCGCAATGATACGGGCCGGCCATCCGGATCGTCCCCTCGCTGGGAAAAGTAGATGGGGAGAAGTGTCGTATTCGGCTCAATACGGCGCGTGCCTGAGATGTACTCCTTCAAGTAATCGTTCAGCTCTCCATACTTGACACTGTGGAGTCCCAATAAAGCGACAGAGAACCCTATCGCTGCGCCCTGGATGAATCGTCTGGCAGTCGGTCCGTAGCGGTGAGCTGCGAACCAGATGATCAACACCAGAAAAGGATAGAGATTCATCCGATCATGGATGTATCCGCCACCGCCGATTTCAGAAGGCCCGATGAAGTAGACGAATGTATACACGGCTGCGACAACGATAAATCCATTCCAGAAGTTGGGTCGCACAAACAACTTCTTGGAGAGGAGGAGATAGCCGATAACGGCCACAAAAAAACACGCAACTCCCCTCGAAATCCAGATTTCCCGTACCTCGTAAGAAACGAGCGAATAGAGCGAAAGAAATTCATTCAGCAAGATCCTGGGCGGCGGCTTGTCTTCCCATGACACAGGGAGACTATATCTTCGAGTTTGAAAAAAAAATATCGCAAATAGGATGATGGTCGGCACGAATGCATATAGCGGTCTCAGCAGCGGCAAGGCGTTCCGGAACACGCGGGGGGAGAACTGCCACTTGCATCCCTGCTCGCGGAACTCGAGCAGTATCCGCCACATGGTCATCACGGTTACCGCCAGAAACGCCGCAGCCATTGAGACGATATGAGTGAAATAAAGCAATAGCGAAAGGACGGCCAGATTGATTGTCTGATAGAGGGTGAATTGCTCCCGGTATTTGAGCCAGTAACCGATGAAGAAAAAGTACATTGGCAAGCTATACGAAAAGCTATAAAAGCCCATATGAAACAGGTAGTTGTGAATAAAAGGGAAAATAAGCACGGCAAGGAAAGCCGAGTCAGGACAAACCGCACAAATGGCGTAGCGAACCGATACGGGTAAAAGGACAACGTAGCCGCTTAAAAAAATCTTCTCTGCGACGCGCAATGACGTGAGTGACATCAGTCCAGCCAGCACGACGTGTCCGGCCCAGTTGGGCGTGAGGTTCTCGTTGAAGACATAGTACGCGCGCAAGGCGGTGCGGTCCGGCTGAGCGTACTCACGCATAATATTGGCATTCTCAAGGTGGGCGGGCCCGTCCTGTGAAGGAAAGTACGTAAACGCCCAAATGGGGATGAGGTGGAGGACAATCAAGGCCGCAAAAAGAAGATTCCCACGGTCGGTCAGCCAGCCACAGAGTTGCCTCAAAATGCGGTGAGGGAAGCACCAGAGTAAGGTAGAATCAAGGCGCAGGTCGGGAGTCCCCTTCATAGTCGGTTCCGACTCATTTCACCGCTCGGATCGTGATCAGAACTTGATAGTCTCGGTCCTGGTGATCGGGCTCGTTCGGTTTCAATTCTTGACTCGCCAGGCTGCAGGGAGGAAATAGCTGTCAACACATTTCCATGCGCTTCAATCGTTACGTCGCCACGCGGAAAAACGTCTTCGAACAACCGTTGTATTGATACAAAATAGAAGATTTACGAAGGTACTACGAACGCGAACTGAAGCGTTCGGCATTCCAAAAAATGATTACGACGGAAACGAGCGGCTGATTATTCATGGATCGAGATAGGCCGACGAGACTGGTATCGTCTTGTCAAATTGTCGATCGTAAGTGACGTGAACAGGTATAAGCGCCCGTAAGATGCGTTCAGTTTTCGAAATCTCTGTGTTTCAAGATCGAAGGACTCTCCCTGGAACCGAATCTGTTCTTGAAAAAGCTCTCGGGCATAGCGATACAGCTCTATATCTAGCGCATTGTGAGCCTTTATCACGCCCAACGTCTCAGGAGGAATGTCCTCTTTCGGTGCACGGTTCCGGGTGACGTTCTGCTTCGAATAGAAGGGATTGCGCCATCCCAGGATCCGCTTCATAAGTATCAACGAACGGTCGAACTCCTCCGTAATCCCGACCGCCGCAAAATGCTCCGCAAGATTCCTTTTCGCCATATCTAACATTTCATCCGAGCATATTCCGAAGCTCGCCGTATGGCACGGGCCGGCCAGCAGCCTTGTCTGATCGTTATTAGGTTCTTGCCGGCCGCAGGATTCGACGAACTCCTTCAGACTCATCTTGCTTGCTAACTCATATAGATAGTTTGACGGGTCATGCCGCACGAAATAGTAGTGAGAAATCACACGATCAATCGGTTCGCGCAGCATGGTGATATACGTGCATGATCTGGCAGAGAACGCATGCGCCCCAAAGTACAAGTGCCCCATAACAATGCGCAGGTGATCCATCTGGTTTTGGGGTATAGCGGCGAGCTCTTCTCCCAGCATTGACTCGTATAAGTGAAGACTGCTAGTTGAATCATACTGGCGCTCAATAATGTGCCTGAGGGTACTTCCCGCCGTTTTGGGCAGGTGCAGAAAGATTGTCAAAGGTTGTGATTGTGTCGTCCCAATCATCTTCGATCTAAATTGCGCTAAACTTTGTAGCATGAAGTCAGCCCTTTCTATCTTCCGTTTAGCTTGAAGATCAAATAATCATTTTTCTGGGACACAATCGGAAACTTGGAAAGGAACTCCTTCAGGTCTGGCTGCTTTTCGAACTCCCGCAAGTCTTCCACAATGAAATACTCGGGCGAATCCTTAGCGAACCAAGTGTTAAAACGGTCCACCGCACCCTGCGACTTTAAGCCTGCGAGCCGTTCCCATTCCAAGTCCCACTGGAGTGGCCACGATGAGCCCGAGAGTAGGCCATGGTATTCCAACGGTACTCCATAGTCGCCGGATAGAAAAATCGTCTTCACGCTGTGGTTAACCAACGCGCCGATTTGTTGTTCGGCTTCTACCTTGCGCTCAATCTGCGGGTTTATCAGTCTCGACCTGGCTACCGCGATGCTAAGAACCAACCCCAGCAGCAGCGCACTCCAAGCGGCAAGCCGCCAATGCAACTGCGGCCGAATCTGCTCTAAATGACTCATCATCAAAGCCATCAGCGGTCCTATAGACAGACCGACAATAGGAATGAGCTGCAGCTGGTAATAATCATGCGTCGCGAAGTTATAGTTGAGCGCCAGGCCAAAGATAACATATCCAGTCCACAAGCCCATCATTAACGATCTTGGCAAGCCTGCGCGGAAAAATAGCGTTCCAAGAAGCGCACCGATAAAGGGAATAAAACCAACCGTCAGGCCGATGTTGTTGACCCAACTGCGCCAGAAGAAAGACGACATCCAGAGTTGGGGGAGTAGTGTCTTCCAAGCTTCGTGAGGAAAAAAACGGCCCGTTACGACATTGGAAATATAAATCGTCATGGTTGGCACAAGGATTATTGTGACGAACACGAGCAAAGTTTTACTTATGATGGCGCGCCGAATGCCTTGCCGGTAGATGGCGATCGCCGTGAATGCGCCCAGGAACGCAAACAGGGAGTGGGGCTTAACCAGGAAGGCCGAAGCCGAGATCACTGCTGCGATTGCTAGCCGGGAGCTCGATGGAGCGTCGTAATAGCGCAAAATCGCGAAGACGCTGGCGAGCAATAGCATCACCATCAGTGGATCAGGCTGAAAACTTCGGCTGGCCACAATCGCAAAAGGAAGAAACAGATAAAAAACGGTACCGAAAAGAGCTGCATCTGCATCGGCTATTGTTTTGCCTATAAGGTAGAGAAAGGCGCCGCCAACGAGCCAAAACAAGGAGGATAACAGGCGTGGAAGCCAAAAATGCTCTCCTCCAAGCAAGCGATAGCCAATTGACACTAAGAATTCCATGATCGGCGGCTCTAAGATGCCCTGCTTTTGCTGGCTGAAAAGCGCGACCTGTTTCTCTCGTTCGGGAATGGAAGTCGCAGAATCGAAGTAGTATCCTCTGGCGATGATCAACGAACGATATTGGCGCGTGGCATGAAACTCCAAAGGTGGTTCATTAATATGATAAAGTCGGATCCCCAAGGCGACAATAAATAGAAAACTGATAATGAACAGCCTTCTAAATAAAACGACTTGCATTTTCTGTGCTAATTGAATGGGGGATCGAAGCTGCAAATAAGGCCAAGACGCACCGACTCTATTGCCAACCGAAATCATGATCCAACAACTCATATAACTTTTCATTGTGCGGGCGGTAGAACTCGCGGAGCAGGCAACGGGTTACAACAGGTATTTGCGTTTCGTACGCCCCCACAAGATAGGGAGGCCACTCGCCCTGATGCCTGTATTCCGGCAAACCCAGAAAATTGACGACTCGTTCGATAAGGACTGATGTGGTATGTTTTAACGCACAGCTATCCAAGATGAGAATTTGTTCGCGTTTAAACAATTTAAAGTATCGCAGCAGTTGCTCATAGTACAGACCGCGCCGAACATAACCAGGATCAAGCGTATTCTTACCGGATTCCAGCTCATTTATTTCATCTCGAACCGCCTCATCGAACTCGCGAGTTTCTCTTCG
>WNGB01002851.1_pt1 | contig 31030 bp, 38 predicted proteins | sample 5400681 | NCBI WGS metagenome assembly WNGB01 (sample SAMN13153367, study PRJNA577476) | soil metagenome | isolation source: 115 cm soil or saprolite under grassland replicate 2 | place: USA:California | collected 2016-06-15
CGGAGGGTACGCACTGCCCATGTGGTCACGCCGTCGCCCTGGGCGCAGAACTCGCGCTCGACAGCGAACCCCTCCCGGCTCATCCCGCCATCGCATTGGCCGCTGCGCAGCGGGAGTCGCGCTTGCGCCGGTCGCTGTGCGACGGGCTCGACGCCGTCCCGAGGAAATATGGCCGCCACCGTTGATTGACCCCAACGCGATCAAGTGATTACGTAAAGTGTGACTCCATGACGGGTCAGCCCGGCCGGGCAATCGGATCAACGCTCGTCACCAGCGGTACCACGCCTCCGGCGGTCCGCAGACAAGTGTCTCGTGCGGGCCGCCAACCCCGCAGGAGGAACCGTGATCCACATACCGGGCCGGCGTATCTGGCATGCGCTTTCCTGCTCAGCCGGGGTGGCCTTACTGCTCGCAGCGCCCGCCGCGCCAGCGGCGGCAGCGCCAGCCGCAACGCTTAAGACGGCGCCCAGCGCCAACCTGGCCTGCACCATCACGCTGACCACCGACATCCATCCCGGCCTGACCACGCAGGCCCGCCACCAGGCCGTCACCACCCATGGACTGACCGGCACCGCCACCTGCACAGGCACCGTCAACGGACAACCGGTCACCAGCCCCGGACGCTTCGGCAACACCCTGCAGGGCGTCAGCAACTGCACCCGGGGCAGCTTCACCGGCACGTTCGTGCTGAAGATCCCTACCACCACCGGCGGACAGACGATCACCGGACGATTCACCGAAGCCGTTGTCGCCCCCTTCACCGCCGCGTTCACCGGCGACCTCACCGGCACCGTCGTGTCGTCTGTCCTCCTTGAAGGCGACTGCGTCACCACCCCGTTGACCCGCAGCAGGTCGGTGATCGCGGTCACCGTCACCGCCTGAACGGGCCCCGCTCCGGCGCAGCCCGGCTGGCCAAGTCAGACCGGCGACGTGCCGCCCGCGGACACCGCCATCGGGCGGTACCGCATCCGGTGTTGTCACGGGCCTCCCCCCCGAGGAGAGATCATGATCCGTCCACTGCGTCACTCCGTCCTTCGCGTCTTGTTCGCCGCCACGGCGCTTTGCGGAGCTGTTGCGCTGCTCGCCCTGCCCGCCAGCCCGGCTCGGGCCAGCTCCCCGATCTCGGCCGCCAACCTCAACTGCACCATCACCCTCACCGTGGACATCCACCCCGGCATCACCCCGCGGTTGCGCCACGTCGCGCTGACCACCCACGGATTCACCGCCACCGCCGACTGCACCGGCACCATCGACGGGGCAACGGTCACCGGCCCCGGCACCTTCGCCCTCAACGAGGCCGACACCGCCAACTGCATCCTGGCCAGTGGACACGGCGAGTTCGTCCTGCGGCTCCCGGTCACCGGTGGGACCAAGACGGTGGCCGGCACGTTCACCAGCGTTGGCGCCGTCCTGTCCGGCGACATCACCGGCACGGGTGTGGTGACCGCGCTCGTAGGCGACTGCGTCACCATGCCACGCACCAGCGTGAGCGCGGTCGACACGGTCCACATCGGTCCCTGACCGGCCGGCACCCCAGCTATTCGACTCCCCGCATACGGCCGTCTTCAGGAGAGGCCCAAAAGAGGAACGATGATTCATCTACCGCGTCACCACGCCCGCCGCGTGCTGCTCGTCGCCGTAGCGGGGGCGCTGCTCGCCCTGCCCGCCGCTCCTGCCTGGGCCGACTCCGGCGCCCCAGTGTCGGGCGCCAACCTCGACTGCACCATCACCGTCACCGTGGACGTCCACCCCGGGGTGACCCCACAACCTCAGCACGTCGCCGTCACGGGCGACCGTCACCGGCCCAGGTGCCTTCGCCGTCAACATCCAGGAGATCGCCAACTGCACCCAACTCAGCGGACAGGGCGAGTTCGTCCTGAGCATCCCGGCGAGCGGCGGGACCACCACGATGGCCGGCACATTCGACACCACCGGCAGCAGCGCCGGTGCGGTCGTCATCGGAGACCTCACCGGCACCGCTCAGGTGATCGCCGTGCTCGAAGGTAACTGTGTCACCACCCCGCTGACCCGCGTGACCACACAGGTCGACGCCCACGTCGGCCCTTAATACACAAGGGGCGAGCAGCGACATCCCCGACGCCGCAGTCCTGCCGGCCCAACCACTCCCGGCGCCCCGCTCGCCGTGGGGCACGGGACGACCCGACGTGCCGAACTGCGGCACCGTCTCAGAAACAGGTGGTCCAGCGAGACTCCGCGCCCCTCGGTTGCCGTGCCGACGGGGAGGCATTGCATCGCGCCAATCCGGGGCTCACCGGTCGGGTCCGCTGAACGCGGTCCGGAAGTGGATGACCGGGTGGGCCACGAGCCCGTGGCGCCCGGCGATGCCGAGTCCACTCATCGACTGACCGAGGCGGTTCGCGAGCCGCGTCCCGGGAGAAGATGCGGAATTCCTGCTAGCTGCAATGCGGCGGCGCCGTGGTCCCTGCCACCCTGATCGAGTGCGGCTGCGGTGCCTGCTAGTTGATGACAACGATGCCTTCCTCGACGCGGCGAGCGTTCTCCTTGAGCGAGAGGGCGTGGCGGTCGCGGGCGTCGCCTCGACCACCGCCGAGGCGCTCCGGCAGGGCCGGGCGCTGCGGCCCGACGTCGTGCTCGTCGACATCGGGCTCGGGGACGAGAGCGGCTTTGACCTTGCCTGGCGCCTGGCCCGGGACGGTCAGGGCGGCGGCGCCACGGTGATCCTGATCTCGACACGTGCCGAAGCGGACTACACGGAGCTAATCGCCGAAAGCCCCGCGGCCGGATTCTTGGCGAAGTCGGAGCTTTCGGCGCCGCGGATCGGCCGGATCCTCGGCCACTCGCGGTGAACGGTGCGCTAGCGGGCGTCGAGGAAGGCCAGGACCCTGCGATGATCGTCCTCGGTGTCCGGGAAACGCAGCTTCATCAGGATGCTGCGCACGTGCTTTTCGACCGTCCCCTCGGTCACCCACAGCTGGCGCGAGATCCCGGCGTTCGAGCGGCCCTCCGCCATCAGCGAGAGCACCTCACGCTCACGCGGCGACAGCACGCCTAGCGGGTCGCCGACGCGGCGGGCCGCGACGAGCTCCTGGACGAGCGCGGGATCCACGGCCGAGCCTCCCCTGACGATCCGCTTGAGCGTCTCAATGAAGTCGGCCACGTCGGTGACGCGGTTCTTCAGCAGATAGCCGCTGCGCTGCCCACTGGCCAGCAGATCCATCGCGTGCTCGACCTCGACGTGCGCTGACAGAACCAGAATCGCGGTCTGCGGGAACTCCTCCCGGATCACGCGCGCCGCGTCGAGGCCTCCGGTCGAGTGGCCCGGCGGCATCCGGATATCCACGATGACAAGCTCGGGCCGGTGCTCGCGAACAAGCGCGATCAGCTGCGACGCGTCGCCGCACTGGCCGACGACCTCAAGGCCCGAGCGCTCGAGCTGGCTCGCCAAACCCTCGCGCAGAAGGACGTCGTCTTCCGCCAGAGCCACCCGGGTACGGCTCACGGTCACCCTGACGATTATCGGCTGTCACCCCCGCGCTACGTCGATCTCGTGCTCGATCGGCCAATGGATCTGCCAGAGCAGAGGGGGCTGTCCGGGCGGTTTGATCTTTCGGGCAGACGTCCGCCCCGCGCAGCCGTTCGGTATATGGATTACTTAACGGTTCCGTGTCGTGACACGGCACCGCCGGCACCTTCACCTCAAGCCGAGGGCCACGGACTGGCGTAAGCACGCCGCCTGCTGCTCACCGGCTGACGCGGCGAAGGCTCGCCCCAACCACGGCCACCGCGGCCAGCGGCGGCAACCACCACGCGGCCACGGCCGCGATGTGCAGCAGCCAGGTCACCACAAGGGCGATCGCTACCGTCGCGGCGACCGTCCAGTCGTCGCCAATGATGAAGCGGTACCAGAACCGGCCGAAGCCCGTGAGCCACGCCATGATCACGGTCCCGACGCGGTTGAGCCAGGTAAGGATCATGGTTTACCTCGTGTTCTGGGGAACGAGCTTGCCGGCATGCCGCCGCAGACGCCCGATGTACCCGGCCGCGGCGAGCACGTACCACCCGACCAGGGCGAGGATCGCGGCGTCTCCGCCCGGCCAGGCAACCCCGAGCCCTTCCACCGCCCAGAAGGTCCCGAAGCTGGACAGCAGCGTTCCCACCAGGAGCTGCAGGGCACTGCGCGGGATGCGCTCCACGATCCCGCGAGCGAGCAGTCCCGCGCCGGCGATGACCAGGAAGGCGGCGGCCGCGCCGAGGACCGCGATGGGAAACGCTTGCGCGGTCGCGCCGAAGCTGACCACGATCAGCGCGATTTCCAGGCCCTCGAGCAGCACACCCTTGAACGACAGGACGAACGCGGTCCAGTCCACGCCGTGGCTGGGGATGCCGTCGGCGGACGCAGACCGCGCGCCCATGCCGCGGAAACCGCCGGCGCTGACTCGGCGGATCCCCTTGCGAAGCCACTGCAGGCCGAATACCAAGAGCAGCGACCCGACCGCCAGCCGCAACGCGCCGATCGGCACGAGCGTCAGCGCCGTGCCGAGCGCCAGGACGAGCACCACGAGGACGGCCAGGCCAGCGGCGGCGCCAAGCCAGGTCGACCGCCAGCCGCGAACGGTGCCGACGCCGACCACGATGATCACCATCTCGATGACCTCAATAGCCGCGGCCAGGAAGGTGGTGACGAAGACCGAGGAGGGGCTCACAGCGACATCCCTGCGCCGGATCCAGCGCGCAGATCATCTGCGACCCGCTCCACCTGCCCGCGCCGGCGTACGCTGGCCGTCTGGCGCTGCTTGGTGATCCGTATCTGCGACATCCCTAACCCTCCTGTGGTGGTGTCGATCCTTAACGTCAAGGGTCGCGCGGAAGCGGCCCGGTGTCGTCATGGCGGCCAGCACCCGCATGCGCGCCCGGCGGGCTGCGATCCCGGGATACCAGCTAGCCGGAACGCCCGCCCGCGTTATTGGCCGCGGGCACGCGTCCCGCTCCTGTGTCATGGCCGGGAACGTGCACATCGCCGCCAAAGCCGCACCGGGCCAGCGGGCACTGATCAGCTGGTTCGGGGCGAGCTGGGTGTAGAACAACATGACCGTCGCCTCGCTGGTGGTGGCGAGGCCCGGCCGCGCAGGTAGCGACGACCGCCTCAAACGCGGCATCGAGCGCGCATTCGCGGGTCGCTGCGAAGTCGGTGCTGTCGGCGGATGCGATTCGCTGGATCGTTGATAGCCGTCCGCGTTAGCGGGACCTTAGGTTCGGCGGCCGGGATACCGATGATGGGGCGCCGCGTTATGCGGGCAGCCACGCCAGCGTCAGCCGTCTGGGATAAGGCTGCACGACGGCTAGCGCGGCGTGACGCTGCCCCGGGACGGCATTGCGGCGCGCGGATCGGCCGGAAGCCACGCGTGCAGGGTGGTTCCGCCGGCGGGCGGGCTTACGACCGAGATCGTTCCGCCGAGTGCCTCGACTCGGTCTTTGAGGCCGATGAGGCCGGAGCCGCGACTGGGATCGGCGCCCCCGATGCCGTCATCGCGGATCGAGAGGGTGAGGGCGCCGTCGCGGCCGTCCACGCGGACTTCGATGACCGACGCCTGGGCGTGCTTTACGGCATTGGTGAGCGCCTCGGACGCGACGTAATAGGCGGCCACCTCGAGGGGTTCCCCCGAGCCGCGGGCCGAGATTCAGGTCGAGGGCGACCGGGACGGCGCAGCGGCGGGCGAGCGCCTTGAGCGCTGCGCCGAGGCCGGCCTCGGACAGCACGGCCGGGTGGATACCGCGCGAGATCTCCCGCAACTCGTCCAGCGCGGTGCCGAGACCGTCGGCCAGGAGCGACAGCGCCCCCTGGATCTGGTTCGGTGGCTGGGGGGTCATCGTCTCGGTTGCGCGGGCCTTCAGCGCGAGCGAGACGAGGCGCTGCTGAATCCCGTCATGCAAGGTCACGCTCGAGCCGCCGCCGGGTCTCGTCCGCGGGCCACGACACGAGCCCTGGACGCCGCGAGCTCGGCCCGGGTCTCCGCATTCGAGATCGCCGTCGCGATCAGGTCCGCGAAGTTCGCGATGCGTCCCTCAGCAGCGGCCGGCCGGGCACCGGCCGGCGAGTTCACGACCGCTGCCCCCCACAGCCGGTCACCGATGATGATCGGTGCACCGACGTATCGGTCATGGGCTTCACCGTCGCGGACGGCAAGATCGTTGCCATCGACGGGCTCGCCGACCCCGAGCGCCTCAGCCGGCTCGACCTAGCCGCCCTCGATCACTAGTGCCGATAGAGGCGAGCACCGGCCCTCGCCCACGTGCGACAGGGTGGACGCCAATCAATGCGAGCGGGCCAGCGTGGCCCAGGCACGCCCGCGAGCCGCTCGAACGCCCGGCCCCGCGCTAGGACATACAGAACCGGCCGATCTGCACCCGCCAAACCCCGCCGCACGGTAGCCAGCCGCCCATAGTCGGCGTTTATGTGTGCCTCCTGGCCCACTGGGCCTGGCCACCGCGCTAACGCTGTGTTGCCCGCTGCCAGCGGTGATAACCGACGCCAGCGGCAGTGGTGCGTTAGGCGGCCGGCCAGATGGCGCGGGCCGGTTCGGCGTAGGACATCGCCTGCTTAAGGCCCGCTCCAAGCGCAGGCGCCGCGATGGCACCGTCGAGCAGGTTCGTGCCCATCACAGCGGCGTCCGAGTCATCTGGTGTGATCACCAACGTGCTCGCGGCGCCGAGCGCGGCCAGCTCATCCTGGAGCGGCCCACGCGGGGTCAGGTGACCAACGGCGTCGAGCACGATGACCGCCGAGGCGCCGGACGCGAGGTCAGCGTTCGTCACGGACCGCACGCCGCCGTCCATGTACCGCCGCCCGCCGATCGTCACTGGCGGATAGACGGCGGGCACGGCGCAACTCGCCGCGACCGCACGACCCAGCGGGACACCCGAGCCACCGTGCCAGGCAACAGGCTCACCCGACTCGGTATCCACCGCCGTCACCAGGAGCCGGCGCTGCGGCCAGCGCTCAGCGGCGGGCAGCAGAGAGGCGATCCGCGCAATGTGCGCCTCCTCGTCGCCAGCCGTCGCACGGGCAGCGGCTCCAACCCGGCGGCGCGCCTCCGCGGGATCCAGTGCCTGGTCAAACAGAGGCGCGAGCGCGTTCAGTATTACGTCAAGGTCGACGGCCGGCATAGCGGCGGTTTCCGCTCCCGTACGGGCGGACGTCAGAGCGGCCAGCGCCTGCAAATCCGTGGCGAAGGCCACATGCGAACCAACGATCGACCCGGCCGACGTACCGACGATCACCTCTGCCGACGACAGATCGACACCCGCCCGCCGCAGGCCGATGACGATTCCAGCCTCCCAGGCGACACCCGCGATACCACCGCCGCCAAGCACCACACCCGACGTCATGAGCACAGTCTGCCCTAGCGGCCCCTGCGCTGAGCAGGCGCCGCCACGGGTGATCTTCCACCAGGATGCAGCGCGGAAAGACCTGGCACGTGGTGCTGGTGATGATCATTGCCGCGATCGGCACGATCAGCGCTGAGATCGGGAAATGAGCCGGATCGGCGCCGGTAACGGCCTGGCGCCGAGACGCCGGCGACGGCTTCCGCGGCCCCAGGTGATACTGAACCCCGCGATCAGCAGCACCACGGCGCCGAGGTGCCCGGGGTGGCCACGCTGGGCCAGCAAGTTGCGATCAACGAGCGCGAGGCGATCACACCCCAGACCCGCGTGAGCATCGCGGCGAGGCGGGATGTGCTCATGGACAGATCCGTGACCCGGTCAGCCCTCCGCGCTCCCCGGCCAGCAGCCCGGCTGCGGGAGCCCGACCGTCCCAGCCCCCACAGCCTCGATGAACTCCTGGATAGCTCCTCGTCAGCGCCGAGGCCATGAGGTATGCGGGCTGCAGAAGAGACCCTCACTCACTATCGTGTTGGCCAGCAGTCGGGATTTCACAGAACTGGATCTTCTTTCGGCCTCCCACCCAGCATTTCCAGTGCGGCCGGTTGGGAACCGACCGCTCACGCCGATGTGCGGTCGTTGCTAGGTCAGCCGGACGCCCACTGGTCCTAACGTTGACCGGTTGCGCCGTCGCTGCCGTCGCCCTCGTGCCGTAGGTCTCGGATGGTCGGCCGTTCTCTGGGAAGTCATCATTCTCGTCGGCGCATGTCTGATGGTTGCCGGCGGTCTGTGGTTCGCGAGGCTCAAGCCTCGACGACAGTCCTGATCCAAACCGTCACAGTTTGAGGCATGCGGCAACCCTCCAGTTCGTCCCCGCGAGAAACACGCCCTCATCCGCTGCAACCCGCGCTGCATGCCGATAACCGGACGCCCTTTTCATGCTGGTGTGACTTCAATCCGATTTGGGCAGAGTCAGTTTCGGGGCGCCCGGACGGCAGGACGCCGCGCGCGACCGGTACCTGGGGTGTATTGGATGTCAGGTCGGGTGCCGGCTCGGCTTTTCGTCAGGTGCCGCCGGGTCGAGAGACGGATCCGCTGCGCAGCTCATGTCTGCGGTCGTCTGCTGGTCTTGCTGGTCGTTGTCGTGCTCGCTCGCATTGCTGTGGTGCGCGTTGCTGGTAGCCCAGCTGGCCAGCAGGCTCAGGGCGTCCTGGGAGGGCGACCCAGGCTCGGCGGTATAGGTGAGCATGCTCTGGCCGGGATCGGCAGCCAGCGGGAAGGACTCGAACGGCAGCTCGAGGTCCCCGACGACCGGGTGATGGATGAGCTTCACGCCGGTGGTGTGGATCCGGACGTGGTGGGCGGCCCATCGGCCCCGGAACTCGTCGCTGCGGGTGGACAGCTCCCCGATCAGGTCCGAGAGTCCCCGGTCGTAGGGATCGCGTCCGGCCTCGGCGCGCAACAGGGCGACAGTGTCGTTGGCGGCCTTGTCCCAGTCGCGCCAGAACGCGGTCGCGTGCGGGTCGAGGAAGATGAACCTGGCGTTGTTGGGCGGGCTGACCGGGTCGGCGTAGATCGGCGAGTACAGCGCGAACCCGAGTTCGTTGGCGGTCAGGATGTCCAGGCGTGCGTTGAGCACGAACGCGGGCGTGCCGCTCATCGAGTCGAGGACGCGCTGCACCCCGGACCGGACTCGCTGCCGGGCCGGGCGGCGGCGCGGCGGCCGGGTCGTGCTGGCGGTGCGGATCAGGTCGAGCAGGTGCGCCCGCTCAGCCTCATCGAGCTGCAGTGCATGCGCGATGCCGTCGATGACGCTCGCGGAGACGCCGGTGGCGTTGCCGCGCTCGAGCCTGGTGTAGTACTCGCTTGAGATGCCTGCGAGGAGGGCGACCTCCTCGCGGCGCAGGCCCAAGACCCGTCGGCGGTCTCGGCCATACACGGGCAGCCCGGCCTGCTCGGGACTGATCCTGGCCCGTCGCGTGCTCAGGAACTCCCGGATCTGACCGCGGACGTCGCCACGGATGTCCCGGTTGTCGCTCCTGCCTGCCATGTCATCCACTCTACGAGCGCTTCCGCGGGGCTGGGGGTCCCTGCCAGTACCCCTGTCATCAGGGTCTCCCACCTACCTGCGCCGGCTGGTTCGGTAGAGAGTGCGTCGCCGATGACGCGGTCCCACACGCAGATCAACGAGAAGGAAGTGCAACACGTATGAGTGCCAAGAAGGTTTGGTTCATCACCGGCGCCGGCCGCGGCATGGGCGTCGACATCGCCAAGTCCGCACTGGCGGCCGGCAACGCCGTCGTCGCCACCGGCCGCAACGCCGACAAGGTACGGTCCGCGCTCAGTGCGGCGTCAGGCGAGCACGACGACCTGCTCGTCGTGACGCTCGACATCACCGACCCGGCCGACGCCCAGGCGGCCGCGCAGGCGGCGGCCGACCGGTTCGGCCGGATCGACGTGCTGGTGAACAACGCCGGCAACGCCTACATGGGCTTCTTCGAGGAGGTGTCCCCCGAGCAGGTCCGCGCTCAGATCGAGACGAACCTGTTCGGTCCGATGAACGTCACCCGCGCTGTGCTGCCGGTCATGCGTCAGCAGCGCTCTGGTCTGGTCGTCGCGATCTCGTCGACGGCCGGCATCTCAGGCGTGGAGTTCACCTCCGCCTACGCTGCGTCCAAGTTCGCCGTCGAGGGGTGGATCGAGTCCATGACCCCGGAGGTCGCCCCGTTCGGGATCCGCACCATGATCGTCGAGCCCGGCTTCTTCCGCACCGACCTGCTGGAGCCTGAGTCGGCAACCTACGGCGAGCTGTCCATCGAGGACTACGCCGATCGCACCCAGGCGATCATCGCCGCCTGGAACGACATGAACGGCAACCAGGCCGGCGACCCCGCCAAGCTCGGCCAGGCCCTGGTCCAGGTCGCCAGCCAGGACACCCCACCGCTGCGGTGGGTCGCCGGAGCCGACGCCGTGCAGACCGCTGAGCAAAAGGCGAAGGACGTGCTCGCCCAGGTCAAGGCCTACCGCGACCTGTCCTCCTCCCTCGCCCACGACTTCGCCGCGTGAGATGAGGACGGCCCCCTTCGGCGCGCTCGCCGTCGCGACCGGTCTCGCGCTCGGCGGGTGCGCCGGTGAGGACGACCGCGAAGCTGGCGGCTCTCACAGCGGCCAGCCATGTCCCAACCCCCCAACCACGCAGATCAGGTAGCGCTCGTCGTCAGTCAGCGGCACGGTCACCAGCTCGGTCTGATCAGGGCTCGACGCGGTCGTCCGCATGGAGTAGTTCGTCCTCCTCGCCGAGGCGGCGAAACGGGTTGCCGACCTCCTCGCCTGAACGCACTCATCTGCCGCGAGTCGCGTCAACACTGCGGCAAGCCGTGGAACATGCTCGGCGAATTGCCACGCCGCTGTGCTCTTCTCGTGGTCGTTTAGGCGGCGAAAGGTGTGGGTTCAGCCACCACCCCTGCGGCGAAACGAACGTCGGCTGTGCGCCGGGCCGTGGACGCCGTGGACCTTCCCGGCGTCCTTCCCCGCACGCTCCGCACTCGTGTCCGCCTCCTTGCCGCGCTTGCGTTCCAGCGCCTCGCGAAACTTGCGCTTCACCTCGTCCTCGGAACGTTCAGATCCTGACGCGGCGGCAGCCATACCGACCTCCTGCCCTCGAACATCCACAGCCTCCCACATTCGGCACCGCCCGGCGCCTGCAGGCCCCCGTCCTGCTGACTGAGCACGCGGTTGCAGCGAGCCGGTGTCCGCGCGGAAACCGTGACATGCCTGGCAATGCCGGGACCTGACTTAAGTCATTTGAACCTCACAATACGGGCGCCGGTCGTGCTCGCTCCACACCGCGAGCGTTAAGCGCCCGGAGCGATACGCCGCCTATCCTCTGGAGGAGCACCTCCGTCCCGTCAAGGCGAAGCCGTGGTCCCACGCGCTCTTCTGCCGCATATCGCGCGGTCTCGCGCTCTCAGTGCCTGAGCCAGTGTTCGATGGTGGCGGCTGCCTCGTCCCCGCTGGGGCACGACGGCTTCTCCTGCTGAGGGCAGGTCGATAAGGAGCGCGCCATTCTGCCGATAGAGGCGTATCTGGTGCCGGCCGTCGAGCTGCTAGAGGCGGCGCTGGCCCGCGACGAGAGTGAGCCAGTCGATCATGCGTGGCTGACTTTGCAGCACGCCCGGATGTGCGCCGAGGTGGGGCGCCTGGACGAGGCACGTACTGCAGCCATTTCTGTGCAGAAAATCCAGGTGGCGAATCCTGACGACCTAAGTTAGATACTCGTTGACGAACAGTCCATTTCACGGTACACGTGGCTATGGACGGCAAAGCGTTAACCGCAAGACCTTGATCCTTTCTGGACACATAGCAAATGAGGGTCGCTCGGGGAGAAAGGGATTGTTCCACGTGTCCGACACCGATCAGATCCGAGCGCTCCGCGCCTACTATCTGCACGACAACGACGGTGAGCCCAGCATCTTTCATATCTGGGAGAGAGGCAGCGGGCGGGGAGACGTGACGACCCCGGCCACGTCCAGCTCCGCGTACCGGCAGTGGATGGGGGACGTGCTCCGCAGGTTCCTCGCCGAAAGCCCAGATCCGGGGCTGCTCAGCCTGGGGTGCGGGAACGCGATGATCGAGGCCGGGATCGCGGCCGACGGCTTCCGGGTGCTCGGCGTGGACGCGCTGGACCACGCGGTCGAGCTGGCCGCGGCGAAGGGCGTCGATGCGGTGTGCGCGGACGTCCTCAGTTGGACCCCGCCTCCCGGACCGTGGACCGTGCTCTACGCGGACGGCATCCTGGGACACCTCTACGACTCCGGCACCGGCGTACGGAACGTCCTCAAGCGCTTCCAGTCCTGGCTGGCCGAGGGCGGCGCCCTCGTCATCTCCAACGACCCGCCGCGCACCGACGCCGAACTGCAGGAAAATCCTAACGTGCCAAGATACTTCTGGTTCTCTCGGCCGTACCTGCACCGGCAGGCCGAGGAGTGCGGGTTCCGCGACGTTACAAGCACCCTCTTCACCTACGACAAGCCGCTGACCGGCCCGCGCGACCGCATCATCGTCACCGCCCGCGCGTGACTCGGCCGAACCGGACATTCCGGGTGCTCCCACCCCGCGCCCGGCACAGCGACTCGCCAGCGACGCGGAATGCGCCCTGACGGCGGAGATTTACCGGTCTCGTACGGGTGGCTACGCGCAGCTCGGGTGGTGATGGCGCTCGCCGACCGCCCCTGGGCTACCAGCGCCGGGCAACCGACCTCGGCAGGACGGGCATGAACAAGGCGTATGTTGTCCCTGCTGCCCACAGAGTCGGTGCCGGGAGACGCGGGTATGCTGCGGAGACAGCGAGGCGATAGAGGGCAACCGTGCGCTCTTCTGGCGCCGGGCGGGCGTCATTAGCTGGGCTGTTCTACGGCTTGGTCGCTGCGGCGACGAGGTGATCGCTGAAGCCGATCAGCGAGGGTTCTGTCTCGACTGACCGCTGCGGGTCTAGCCACTCCTTGCGCAACGGCCAGCCCGGGCCTTCGACGCCGTAGACGGCCACCTCCCTGAATCCAGCCTGTTCGATCTCGCCGGCCAGGCCACCGGGGTGTGGAAATAGGCGGTGGTGAAAAACTCCGGCCTGCCGACCGGATCTGGGTTGCGGTGCTGCCCGTCTGTGACGTCCTGGTCCACGATCGGTCTAAAGTCCGGATCGTCCAGCCAGCCCTGGTAGAGCCCGTCGAGCAGCGAAAATTCCTGCCCCGGCAACCACGGCGCAGACATGATAATTGACAGGAGTAATACCCTGCCGGGGACCGATGCGCTGCGCTTCATTGCCGAAAAGGAAGGCTCCGCACATAGGCATTAGCGCCTCCGGCTGATTCGGCACGGCGGAACCCCAATGCAAACTCTTCTGCCGGTGTTGAGGTATGTCTGTGTACCCGAGCATCCGCTGGTGAGTGTTCTGCTGAGAGCGAGTCCCGGCGCCAGTCACCCCGCGGCCATGCGGCACGCCACGGACGTCGGCAGCACTGACGCGCGTGCACATCCTCGCCAGATACCGATCACGAGCGTGGTCGATAGGCGGAAGGCGCCTGCGCCCGTAGCCGCCGATATGCGCCAGTCCGGCACATCGGAGTGTGGTGCATGCCGCGCGTAAACGGGCGATCTGTGCGAATAGGGGGTTGCAGGGGCAGCCGCCGTTGCAGGCGCAGCTTTGCTACGCGATTGCTGCCGATTCGGGGAATGTCCAGGCTCCGTCGAGGATCTCGGGGCGCGGACGGTAGAGCCGCACGACGTAATTCCCGCCCGGGGTAACACGCCCGGCAAGGTGGGTGAGGTTTGTGACAGAGCACTACCGCCGGGCACACCCGAAAGCGCTGAGCCTCCTTCTCCAGTAGCCGCCCAGAACTTCGCGCCGTCCACAGCCACGATGACGGTCGTTCGCCCGCCGGTAGTGAACGTGATAGAGCCTCCGCGGACGCTAGCTCGCGAGCCGCCGATCGGTATCGCCAGTCGGGCAGAGGTAGTCGTGGTCACTCCAGATCGGGGTGGTTTGTGCTGATCACCCCGGGGTGGGTCTCGGTCACCGCGGTTCCGGCTGGTAGCTGAGGAGCAGTACGCCGGTGGTGGTCGGTGTGCAGCCGGTGAGCCGCAACGGGATCGGCCGGGGGGTCTGCCGGAACAGCCGCTTCCCGGCGCCGAGCACCAGCGGGTGGACGAACAGCCGGTACTCGTCGACGATGTCGTGGGCGATCAGCGTCTGCACGAGGACACCGCTGCCGAGCACAACAATGGTGCCGTCCCCGTGTTGTTTCAGGTCGTTGACCGAAGCGGCGACATCGCCCCCGAGCACGTGGGAGCCGGTCCACTCCAAACTGGTCAGCGTCCCGGTCACGACGTACTTCGGGGTGGCGTTGAGGTGTGCCGCGATCGGGTTGGTGTCTGGCTCGGTGGGCCAGTGCGCCGCCATCTTCTGGTAGGTCTTGCGGCCGAAGAGGTAGGCCGTGGTCGCGGCCAGCCCCTGCCCGGCTGCCTTGCCGAGCACCTCGTCGCCGTAGGGCGCGGACCAGCCGCCGTACTCGAAGCCGCCGTCCCGGTCCTCGTCGGGCGACCCCAGACTCTGCATCACCCCGTCCAGGGTCACGAACTCGATAACTGCCAGCTTCCGCATAGCCCGTTCCTTCCTCGCGCCCGGCCCAGTGCCAGCTCCTCACCCCCTACACGAACCAACCCATGCCAAATCGACACCCGACGGGAGAAGACAGAAGACATCTGGCGACAGCGCACCGCGTCAGTAGACGATCGGCTTCTCCTGCCGGTGGGCGAGGCAGGGCGCCCAAGCTGAAGCCCCACCGTGACGGCCCGGCGGCCTATCGCAGCTGGCGAAGAAGCGGCCAGCGGCTACGCGGCCAGCATGGCCCCTGGGCAGCTCCTTCGCCATGACGTGCTCGTGGGGCTCATCACTGTGCCGGGGGATCATCACCGGTCTCGACAGCCCGGCGAATCGCCGCGCGCCCGCCGCCGACGTGTCGGAGGCACACGGCTTGCCCAGATTGCAGACTCAAAAAGGCAGCGCGGCCGGGTCAGGCGGTGTGTGGCTCCGCGGCCTGAGCGGGCGCGGCCGGAGCTGGCCGCTTGCGCCGCCGTATCGCCAGGCAGCTCAGCGCGCCGACGGCTAGCAGAATGATCGGCATCACCATCGTCGCGCGCATCGCGTCGATGTAGGCAAAGGTGAACACCTCATGGCCGATTCGCCCGATTTCCTGGACCAGCTCGCTGGGCAGGCCGGCCTGTTGCTTGATGCCGCCGTTCTGGCCGGCTCCTACCTGGATGCCGTTCTTGGCCGAGTTCTGGATCTCGGTCACGAACCGGCCGCGCACCTGCGGCGGCAGCCCGGCCGCGCGCACGGCGGCCTGGCTGGTCATCGAGGACACGAGCCTGTTCTGCAGCAGGGCGCCCACCGCGGCGGTGCCGATCACCAGGCCGACCTGCCTCACGGTGTTCAGCACGCCGGAGGCAGCGCCCGCCATCCGCGGCTCGATGTTGCGCATGGCGACAGTGATGAGCGGCGCGAAGATGCAGCCCATGCCGAACCCGGCCACGATCAGGGCGGGCAGGAAACTCTGCCAGGCGGAGTTCGGTTGCGCGATCAGCGCCAGCCAGCCCATCCCGGCGCCGAACAGGATGAGGCCGGACATCAGGATGAACTTGCCGCCGATCTTGTCGGTCATCCGGCCCGCCACGGGCGCGACAACCATCGAGACGAGCGAGATCGGCGCCATCGTGAGCCCGGCCTTCAGCGCTGAGAATCCGAGGACAGACTGCAGGTAGATGGTGAACGGCAGGAAGATCCCCATCATGCCGATGGCGAGCACGCCCGATACCCAGTTCATCACCGAGTAGTTCCTGTCCCGGAACAACGCGAACGGAACCAGCGGCTCCCGGTCCTGGGTCAGCCGCTGCACCAACAGGAAGACCGCGAGCAGAACGACGCCGACGGCGAGTACGAACGGAATGCTGATGAACGAGGTGATTGTGCCCCAGTTGTACTTCTGCCCCTCGACCAGGCCGTAGCAGATGGCCAGCAACGCCGCGCTAGCGAGCAGGACGCCAGGAATGTCGAGCCGGTGCCGTCGGCCGAGCCGCAGGTCCGGGATTATCACAAAGGTCAGCATCAGCACGATCACGCCGATCGGCAGGTTGACAAAGAAGATCCACCGCCAGTCGAACGCGGTCACCAGCAGCCCGCCCAGGGTCGGCCCGGCGATGGTCGCCACTCCGGCTACCGCGCCCCAGACGCCGAACGCGGCCCCCCGCCGATCCGGCGGAAAGGTGTTCGTGATGATCGTCAGTGTCTGTGGCATGAGCGTGGCGGCTCCGAGTCCCTGGACAGCGCGGAACCCGATCAGCCAGCCGGGGCTCGGGGACAGGCCGCACGCGGCCGAAGCCGCGGTGAATACCGTGACGCCCGCGGCGAACATCGTCCGGGGCCCGATGAGGTCACCGAGCCGGCCTGCCGTGATGACCAACACCGCCAGCACGAGGGCGTAGGCGTTGATCACCCACAGGACGTCGTTGAGCGATGCGTGCAGCTTCGTGATCATATTCGGGATCGCAATGTTCACGATCGTCAGATCGAGCAGAGTCATGAAGAACCCAAGCGAGACCACAACCAGCACCGCCCACGGATCTGCCTGGTACTTCCTCACGATTCCTCCTGCGCAACGTGTTCCCTGATAATCCGCCCCAGCACCGCCAACTTGCCCGCAACGCACGCATTTACCCAGCGTTCCCAACCACGGACCACGCTAGCTGGGAGTGGTAGTGCCGCTGTGGCTCGATCAGGGATGCGGGCAAGGCGGGGCGACCGACTCCCGACGTCATGGGGATCCGAACGTCCTGGCGCTAGCCATCGACGCCAGCGCCAAGGTAAGACCCTCGAGGTACCAGTGCCACGACGACGACCCGCGCGTGGCTTTACGAATGCCGCAATGCGTGCGTCCGCGAGACAGCCTTGGTGGTCGCGCCCGCGGGGTCACCCGGCGTCCGGCGGCACCCGTTGCCTGCCGGACTGCTCGCTCACGCCCTACTGATCAGTCGGCTGGCCACCCGATCCGATTCGGCGCTGCCCGGCCAACCTCGGATGCTATTCAGCGAGGTGGTCACGCGCCCATCCGTGCCGACAAGGTGGCGGCGGGCAGGTGGGCCGACTCCCGGCCCGGGATAGACAGTGGCCCTTGCGGTGCAAACCTGGACGTGACGGTCCGTGTTTCGCTGGGCCAGGCGCCCGGGCTTGGGTGCGCAGGGGTGGCTACGGCGCTTGCGTCATCGTCCGCCGACCACCCATGCGCCGGCGGGCGGCCCGGGCGTCGTGGTGTCGGCCGCGGGCGCGCCGACTGCCGCTTGGGCGGTTGCGCTTTCGAGCGTCTCAGCGATCGCGGTGAGCGTCTCGACGGCCGCCTGCTGGCGTTTGGCTGACCAGTTGGCGAGCAGCGGTTCGAGCTTCGATTCGAGCGTGTGGATGAACCGCTGGGCGAGACGCTGGCCGTCCGGAGTCAGCTCGATGACGGTCACCCGCCCGTCCGACTCCGCGCCACGGCGATAGACCAGCCCACGGCTGGCCGCGCGGTCCACGAGCCGGCTGACGTTGGAGCGATCGCAGTGCAGCACGCGCGCGAGGTCGCCGATCGAACACTGTCGCATCATGGCGGCGCACAGCAGCTCAGCCTGCTGTGCGCTCAGCCCCGACTCGCGACTGGCCTGCGCGAAGGCCTCGTCCAGCGCAACCCGCAGCCGGCCCAGCGCAGCCTGCGGGAGCGACATCCGCCCGGGCGCTTCGTTGGCCCGTTCATCTGCCATCTCATAAGGATATCAAAATTCCTTGATGTCATCACGTATCTATGTGCTATAGTCATGTAAATTCCATGACTTAATCACGTATCTGGGAGAGTCGCGATGAGCCAGCCCGGCCACGAGATCACTGCCCCGCAAAGCGGCGGGCCGATGCGTGTCCTGTGCATCTCCGGCAGCCTGCGGCGGGACTCCTATAACCGCAAGCTGCTAAGCGCGGCCAGCGGGCTCGCACCGCCGACGGCTGAGCTGGTGCAATGGGGTGGGCTCAAGGCGCTGCCGCCGTTCGACGAGGACGACGAGCACACGCCGGGACCCGCGGTTTTCGCGCTGCGTGAGGCGATCGCGCGTGCAGATGCGCTGCTGATCGCCACCCCGCAGTACAACGCCTCGCTTCCCGGCCAGCTCAAGAACGCGCTCGACTGGGCCTCGCGCCCGTATGAGACCAACGTCCTGCGCGGCAAGCCGGTCGCCGTCATCGGCGCGAGCCCTAGCCCGTCGGGCGCTGCGCGCTCACAGGCCGAGGCCCGCACGGTGCTCGCGGCGATTGGTGCCGACGTGCTCGACACGCAGCTTGCGCTCGCGCGCGCCCATGAGCAGTTCGACAGCTATGGGCAGCTTGCGGCGGACACGCCGTCACCGCGGCCGCCTAGCGGCGATGCAAACCCAAACCAGGAGGACAGCTCGATGTACGCGATCCTCAGACGCAATTCATACGACGCCACAAAACTCGCTCACGCCGAGCCCGCGCTGGCCGAGTTCCAAGCAATGCACGCGGCGCAACCAGGCTATTGCGGCAGCATCGTGGTTGACATCGGCGACGGACAGCGAGTCGCCGTCAACCTGTGGGCCACGGAGCGAGATGCGGCCGCCGGACAGACTGCGCTCGTACCGCACCTGCGGCGCCTTCTGGAGCCGCTGATGAGCGGCCCATCTCAGCTCGTCGGTGCCGGCGAAGTCGTGGCAAGCGACCTGGCTCGCAGCGGACCCACCACAGACCAGCCCTCAGCCACCACGCAGGAGCAACCATGAGCCTGACATCACCATTCAACCGGGCAGTATTCGGGCCACGCAGCGGGGAGTTCGATTTCAGCCCGCCGGCATACGTCAGATACTGGGAGCCGTGGCCGCGGCGGATGCGCGCGGTGCTCTCTGGCGAGACCGTGCTGGACAGCCGGCGCGGCATCGTGCTGTGGGAGACCGGCAACTTTCCCGCCTACTACTACCCGCTTGAGGACCTCCGGCACGACCTGCTCGAGAACTCCACCAGCAACGAGCCCGCCGGCACGCCACGGCGCTGGAGTCTGCGGGTCGGTGAGCGGCTGGTGGAGGACTGCATCACCGCCTCACCCCGCCGCCCCGGCGGCGAGGAATTGCTGAGGGGTTACGTCACGCTCCATCAACCACACGGCTCTCAAGACGATCCGCGCGCGATGGACTTCTGGTTCGAGGAAGACGACCCCGTCCACCCGAGCTCCCGCGATCCCTACCACCGCGTCGATGTGCGCTCCTCCTCGCGGCACGTCGTAGTCCGGCACGCGGAAGAGTTCGTGGCCGAATCCGATCGGCCCAAGCTGATGTTCGAGACCGGAAACCCGATCCGCTACTACCTGCCCTTGGCGGACGTACGCGTCGAACTGCTCACCGAGAGCGACTACGTCAGCGCATGTCCCTACAAAGGCGACGGGCAGCACTGGCACCTGTCGAATGGCGGCGAGCGAGTGGAGAACGCGGCCTGGAGCCTGCCGCACCCCCTGCCAGAGGGTCTGGCCGCGGCCGAGTACATCTGCTTCTACCCCGAAAAGGTCGAAGTCGAAGTGGACGGCAGTCGCATTGCCGAATGATCGACATACCGTGGCGTCGCCGACTTCGAGTGGGGTCGATTGCATAGCGGGGTCGGGGACGCCCAGAACTGGATGACCCGGTAGGTGACCGCGTCACCTACCGGGTCACGTGACGTCGTGGGATGCGATGGCCGATGCCGGAGGGCATGAGCGCGGGTTCGGTGAGCCCAGCCCTGGTGGGCCGCGGGGATGAGCTCGCAACCCTGGACGAGGCGTTCGGCGGAACTCCGTCCACCGTGCTGATCGGCGGCGAGGCAGGGATCGGCAAGTCCGGGCTGGTGCAGGAGTTCGGCACCCGCACCGCGGAACGCGCCCGCGTACTCACCGGCGGATGCATGGAACTCGGCGGAGTCCCGTACGGGCCGTTTACGGCAGCGCTGCGTCAGCTGGTCCACGATATGGGTGCCGACAGGGTCGCCGCCTTGCTTCCCAAGGGCGGATCGGGAGAACTCGCCCGGCTGCTGCCCGCTTTGGGCCGCCGCGAGGTAGACGCCGACCCCGGCATGGCGCACGCCCGCCTCTTTGAGGAGATGCTCACGCTGCTCGATCGCCTCACAGAGACCGAGGACCGGCGCCTGGTGCTGGTCATCGAGGACGCCCACTGGGCTGACGCCTCCAGCCGGGAGCTGCTTTCCTTTCTCGTCCGGAACCCCAGCAGAGCGCTCCCGCTTCACTGATCGCCGTCACCTACCGGTCGGACGATGGGAGGAGGCTCTGGAGGTCGCCGATCACACACTTGATCTCGCGCCCGTCCCAGGCGTGCCCACCCGGGCGCGGCCCCTACTCCAACTACGAGATCGCCGCCCTCACCCCCGACAGCCGCCAAGCCATCGCCGACCTCATCACCGAAACCACCAGCGCGGCCCACCAACCACGCAGCAGCCTCACGGCGAACAGCTGTGCCGGCTGCGCGAATCTACGCATACAGATCATTCAGTTTTGCTTTGCCTCGCCGACGATCGCAACCTCTCGTCGTGCTTGGGACAGACCCACACAATTTCGCCGCTTTCGGTGCTGACCTTCCGTAGATCGCCAAACATGCGGTCCTCATCCTCGGCAAGGAGTAGTGCACGCAGTGCGCGAAGCCCGGCGCCCTCCTCGGCCTTTAGACGGTCTCCGGCGAGGTCCGTCGCCGACGCACGCGCTGCGGTCGTGGGGAGTTCCCTGGCGACCGCCTTCAGCAGCTCAAGTTGGTGTTGGACCCGCTTCAGATCCTCGTCGGCCAACATCACGCCAGGCAGGCTCGCCGCGACCGGAATCACCACCCGCAGCGCGCGGCTGACCAGCAGCCCATACGGGGCTATCTTCTGCAGCCATTCTCACGGCCGACTGAACTTGTAGGTGGCCAACTCCCACGCATGCTCGCCACCGGGATACTCGCACCAAAGTGTGAGCACGTACTTGAGACGCACCGCTTGCTGTACGCTCCTGCGGGGTGTGGCTTCCTTGAGCGTGAACAGCCGCGGGCAGTCGCTGACGTCCGCGCTGGCCAGCTTGATAACAGCCCGAGTCAATCCAGTGATCTCCGTAACGGACTCACCCGAGTTCCTGAAACCCTTCTTGGAGCAGCTGTTCAAGGTGGCCGAGACGCCGCTCAAGCAGTCTTATCGGTGTTGGGCCCGGCTCCTTGACTTCGAGGAGCCGGTGCACGAGCCCACGCAACTCATCGAGCTGCATCTTCGGCTTGTAGATGAACCCGGCAACCCCCAACTCACGCAGCGCGAATGCTTCGTCTGGCGGCAGCAGCTTGCCGGTAGCTGCCACGACCTTTACGCGTGGATATGTGGGGCTCATGAAGGTGAGGAACCCTTGATAATTGAGCGGGACTTGAGTTGGGGTGAGGAAGATGTCGAACACCAGCAGCCGATAGGCGGTGGTTTCCAGCAACTCCTTGGCGCTTCCAGTCCCCGCGACTGTGTCCGCTTCGAATCCACTGCTGACGAAGATGTCCTTGAACGTCTCTTGCCAGTCCGGCTCGTCGTCAATGATCAGAACGCGCGGACTCATCTCCCTACGCCCCCGTTCCAGGTGAGGAATGCCCGCGAAGGGATTTATCCACGAGTGCACGGAAACTCTTTACCGTGAATCCATCCTTAAACACCATCCGCATGAAACGGGGACTGCGCTGGGCAATCCGCTGATCCGTTTCATCGCCATGGCCGGTGACGACGATGACCCGGGTATCGCGGTGCAGCTCGTCGATGTACTTGAGCAGCTCTAGGCCGTCGCGATTATTAGGATCCTCGTTCAGGCTCAGGTCCAAGATAGCGAGTTTGAAGCGGGTCTGGGCCAAAGCATCGCATGCCCCAGCATAATCGCTTGCGACCTTGATCGAGTACTCTTGCTCCGCAAGTGCGTCGGTCAAGGCGGTCCGCCAGTCAGACTCATTTTCCACCATGAGAATGTCGGCCTGAGCATCCGGGATTCCGGGTTCCCCGGTGCTGGCGACCCTTGCAAAGGGAATCTCGATAAGGAAGGTCGCTCCTTCGTCCGGAGCCGTCCTCTTCAGGCTCACGTCGCCGCCTGTCGCCTGCATGAAGGCACGGCCGTACCAAAGACCGATCCCAAGAGTGTCCCCCTTAGTGCTCACCCCGGCCGTAAATAGCTGGTCCCGGACATCAGCGGGGATGCCTATGCCGTTGTCGGAGATCTCGACCTCTACCCGCTTGGTCAGCGTATTCTCGCGGGCCACGACTCGCAGTTCACCCCGCGGCACATCGACCACGGCGGCCAGCGCATTATCGAGCAGGTCGCCGAGGACCTGCCGTAGCTGGTATTCGACGCTTTCAACCCGGCGCAGGTCCGGCGGGATCTCCCGGTGGACCGAGATGCGGTCGGGATCGTAGTCGAGCCGTCGCAGTTCGTCTTCGATAAGTGGCCCGATCGCCGTCGAGACCATCTGCACCATGCTGCTGGCCTCCTTGATCCGGCGCACCAGCTGAGAGGCTAGCCCCATGAGGGAGTCGGCCTTGCGCTCCAACTTGTTCAACTGCCGGTGCCCGAGCTCATCGCTCGGGTCGAGCCGCTCCCGAAGAAGCTGTACGGCGGGACGGCACGGTCCGGCTAGATTGCTCATTCGGTGGGCGAGATTGGCGGAAATGCTCTCCACCATTCTGATTTGATCGGTGCGGCGCCGCTCCTCGTGCCTGGCGTTCAGTATGGCAACCGCGGCGTAGTCGGCAAACGTGGCCAAGGCCGACACCTCGTCAATGTTGAACACATGACGGCTCTTGTAGTTCGCAAACATCACACCCACGACTTCCTCGTACTTGGATTCAGCGGCACGAAACGGAAGCAGTAGGGCGGCCATCGACTCGATGCCCTCGCGCTCCACGAAACGCGGTCGGCGTTTTAAGCCGGGGCGTTTCGCCTCCCGGGTTAGGAAGTCTTCCACATGAACATTCACGTAGAACCCAGGCCGGCGCTCTTTGACTACCGTCCATGGCACATCTCCAGTATATATCTTCCGCCGCATGGCATTTCTATCCTGGACGGTGCCGCCGATCGCCGGTCCCGTACCCTCAACAGGGAAATTCATCGTTCTCCTGAATATATTGATAGAGCGTAATTACGTCCGCGCCAAGTGACCGCACCGCTAATTCGCTAATCTTGTCCAGGACCCGATCGACGCCGCCCTCTTTTGGTAGCCGGGTCAGTTCGACGCCAACCTCGGCGAGTGCGTCTATAATACTGATCCGCTCGGCGATCGGCCTGGCCACTTGATCTGCGACACTTTCCAATAAGCGGCAATTGTTCTCGGTAAAGTAATTCCGCTGTTCTGAGTCCGCATTGATGACGGCGATCACTTTCCCATTATGCACTATTGGCACCGACAGGAGCGATCTAAAATTCCTTCCCGATCGCGATGGTAGAAAGAAGTCATCGTCGTCGACATTGGGACACAGATACGATCGTTTGTGCTGGACCACCCAACCTGCGATGCTATTGTTATCCACCGACAGGACACGCTCGCTTACCCGTCCGGAACGTGGAGGTCCGAGCCGCGCCTTGATCTGGAGGATGCCCTGCTTCTCGGCGACGAGCATCAGCGAGCCGGCCCTGGCGTCTATGGTCACAAGCGCCTGATTCAGAATCTGGTGAACCATGGTATCGAGCGGCTGGGTGGTCTCGATGTCTATGGGCGACGACTTACCAGTCATGGGTACCTCGCTCTCGCTGAGGCGAGCGTTAGATCGCTATCCCGAAAGGGACAGCCGCACCACCGCCACGGTATCTCGCACGGCGGACAGCATCAGCCGCTCATCGCGAACGGGGCTCGGCTTTCTCTGCCTTCTTAGCGCAGACGGCGTCGCCCGTGAAACGCACGAGCCGGCCAATCGGAGGCGAAGGCTGGGCCGCGACGGCGGTGACGCAGCACATGGCGAGCTGGACATGGTATGCCATGCCGGCGATGTAGGTGGCGTGCCGGTCGAGTGAGGCCTGGCCGTCCGCCACCGCCAATCAGCCATCAGGCGAACCCGCACCGACTGGGCGTTCGACGCGAGACCTTTGATTGAGCGCGCCCGCCCGTTCGCCACGATGCGTGATCGTGAACCGCCATCACCAGGAGCCCGGCGTGCCGCGGACGTCTTGGCCCTCTATCAAATGCGGGCAGCAGGTCCTTACGAGGCGCATCGGAAGTACATTCGGGGTCTACGGGAGGTACATGGCAGGTCGACGATAGGCCGATGACCGACGGCCAAGATCCTCACACCCCGGAGTGCGCTGTTGCCGACGTGCCAGGCGCGGGACTCCGGGTGACCATGGTGGTGTCATCGCAGCACAGATGACGCACGCAGGGAGTGGCTCACCGCATGGCGAACCCGCAGGTCAGTGTCCTATGCCCAAATTATGAACCTCACAGGTACAGCAGGCGCAGTGTCACCAACCCGCGATCTTGCCCGCCGAGCAGCGCCGCTGCAGGAGAACCAGCTGGTCAGAGGCTTATGCCCACTTTGGAACCCGGCAATGGCAGGCCGCGCTAGGAGGACACCACATGCGGGAAGGCGACCGGACTGCGATGCCCCGCCAGGTCCACGGCGCGCAGGCGGTCGCGCCGCCAGATCACCCGGACGTTCATGTCGGTCAGGTCGCGTGGCGCCACATCCTGGACGAACCGGGCCAGCTGGCGCGATGCCCCGTCGTTCTCGCCGCCGACCGCCTGCATAATCGCGATCTGCGTGGGAGTCACGGCGGTCGGGACGCCCTCCACGAACAGCCGGAGGGTGTGCGGGTCGGGCCGGGTGCCGTCCCAGGCCTGACTCGCGCCCACGATGTCGTTGCTGAACATGCCCTGTACGTCGGCGCCGGCCGCTTCATCTGTGCCGCCATATAGGCCGAGCCGTACAGCCCCTCCTCCTCCCCGGCGACGGTGGCGAACACCAGGGTGCCGGCGAACTGGCGGGTGGCGAACAGCCGGGCGAGCTCGAGCACGACCGCGACACCGGAGGCGTCGTCATCGGCGCCGGGGGCGTCGCTGGTGAAGTTCAGCACGTCGGTCACGCGGGAGTCCAGGTGCCCGGTAACGACATAGAACCGCTCGGGGGACGCGTTCCCCTTCAGGGTCGCGATCACGTTGGTGATCGTGGTCGGCACCGGGATCCGGGACGACACCGGCTGCACGAAGGTCTGCTTCTGCACCATCATCCGGCCGGATGAGGTGGCCGCGCTGGCCTGCATCTGCTCGAACACCCAGGCGGTGGCCGCGCCGATGCCGCGCACTGGGTCGGTCTGGCTGGATGCGGTGTGCCGGGTGCCGAACTGGGTCAACCGCAGCACCGTAGCCTTGATCCGGTCGGGGTCTACTTGACGCAGCAAGGCTCGCAGTTCCTCGTCGGGTTCTTGCCGAGCGAGTGCGAGACTGGTACCGGCCAGGGCCGTGCACCAACCCACGCCACCCGGGAGAGGCGCGACCCTCAAAGCCAGCCCCAACCGGGCACTTCCTCGCGCCCTCATGATCCGCCGCCGTTCACCGACGTCCCACACGGCGGCGTGACCCGGCAGCCGCGAGGAAGATCCCGGAAACAGTCACGCTAACCCCCGCCCGGTCGGCACTGCGCAGGTCACGGGGTCAGCCTGTCACGCCCTCTTGACAATGGTGGCCCCATGGGTGCCGCTGGGGGTGCGGGCATCGCGAGCCGCTTCCGAACGGCTCATGCCGCCGACCGGGCGGTCGCACCGGAGCCTCGCTACCAAGGCTTACCGGGTGGGCGGCTGCTCACTACCCAACGGACTTAGAGCCCGCTGCGGCTGCACGGTGGCGGCCAGCATGTCACGGAGGGTGACTAGAGACTCCGGCCATGGCTCACCCGATCCGCCGATAAGTACAGTTTTTTATGGAGATCATTTAAGATATGCTGCTCACGCAGGGAATTCGCAAGCCAAAAGGAATGATTAGAACAGGTGAGCGTGACGGCAATCATACGGGTTATGTCCGTTTTTAGCAGTCGAGAGCTGGTAGTAACCCTGACTTTTCCCTGACATTCGGACGGCGCGGACCTGCGAGAACGCCCAAGGGGGACATATACCGGGACCTCCGTCACCGTCTGTAGTCAGAATTGCATTGCAGCATGTCAAGACGCATACGCCTGCCGTTCGCATCTGATCATGACACGGAAGCATGGAGGGCTCCATCGCACGGCCTAGGCTGTGGGCAGGCCCCAGTGTGCCCACTGCGTGAGGGGAGGCTGCGTGAGCGAGGCCGGCGTAACGGTGCGCTCAGTGCTGGTGTTGTGGGATGTGGACCACACACTGATCGAGAACAGTGGTATCAACAAGGAAACATACGCCAGAGCGTTCGAGCTTCTTACAGGCAATCGTGCAGAATATCCCGCATTGACCGAAGGCCGTACGGAGCCAGAAATCATGCGGAACATGTTGCTAACTCACGGGATTGACGAGTGGGAAACTTATCGGGCGCGTGTTCCAAAGGTGCTGGAGGCTGCCACATCTGAAAATGCCTCCCGCCTCCGTGAGCGTGGTTATGTTCTGCCGGGCGCCCGTGAGGTTCTCGCGTTGCTTCAAGGAACGCGAGGAATCGTTCAGTCAACGCTCTCGGGAAATCTTCGGCCGAATGCTTTCACCAAACTCTCAATATTCGGGCTTGACGTATATCTGGACTTCGAGGTGGGTGGTTACGGGTCGGACGATGACGTACGTGCCAACCTTGTTGGCATCGCCCGCGAACGTGCGTCGAGTAAGTACGGGACAGTGTTTGACGAGAGAACAACTGTATTGATCGGAGATACGCTGCGCGACGTTCAAGCCGGACGAAATGGCGGGGCGTATGTTATTGCGATCGCCTCAGGGTCCGACAGCGTGGAAAAGCTGCGCGACAAAGGTGCTGATGAGGTTTTTGCTGATCTTCGTGATACACGGTCAGTCGTGGGTGCCGTCACGAACCTTCAGCGATGACATGCGCGGGGTGAGCTGCCGCGTTGATTGCTGCGGACCGCTGCCGCCAGAAGTTTGATTCTTCGACTGGTGAAGAGATTTCCCATACACGGTCGAAGCTTCGGATGTACATGTCGAAGAAGTCTCCTCCCTCGATCCGCCTTAAGTGCAGGATAGGGGCCATGTACCCGTACATTCCGTAAACGTGCTGATTTATCAGCATCTCGTCGTCGTAAACAAAGATCGAGTTGTACAGGGTCGTCCGCTGTAGCCGGAATTCCACTCCCGGAGTTCCTACCAACGGCGCATAATATGTCAGGGCCATGCGAACGCGTGCTGGTATGGCGTCGAATAGCCGCTCCTCGATCCCACGCTGCACGCATTCTGGACTGTCGGGATCTGCCATTAGAATGCGTACGTCGACATCGTTTTCGGCTTTGCGGCGCAGAATTTCGATCGATTCTGGATTTTCCTCTGGAAGGAAGAGGCTGGCGTTTGCGAAGAGCCAGATTCTCTTGCCCGACCCGACGAGAAGATCCAGCCATAGGTGACGCGGCACATCCGACCGATGCGGGTAAAGCGTCACAATCTCGGCTTGTGATGCGGATTCCCTCTCGGTTTCGAGATCAGGCCAGAGCCACGACGCGGCCACTCCCAGAAGTTTGCCCGCCCGGTGCGCTGTCGTGCGGCGGGGTGTCACGTTCTTCGTAATCCACCGCTGCACGCTCTTGGGGTCGAGGCCCAGGTCATCAGCGAGTGACCGTTCGTCGTAGTCGCTCTCGGCCAATGTGGTGCGGAGTCTCTCATTCGGCATCGGGGCTGCTTCCGGGGACTGAGGGCGTTGAGGGACGTTGGTCATCTCATGTTACGCCCTGCAACGTCCCGCTCACGCGGTATCGAACGACTGGGCCGCCACGCTTCCATTGCCCTTGTGCCGGCACGTCCGGCGGAGAGCCAACCACGGCATACACCACCGCGCGAGGGCAGGAGGTGACTGGGATGCCCGCAGACGTACGGATAGCCGACTGGGCGCACGGACAGACCGTGTGCTCTCACGTGCCTGGGAGAGTGATTGTGCCCGATAGATTTGAATTGCTGCGCGAAATCGACGTGACCATTCCGTCGCCCGCGCGGATATACGACTATTTCTTGGGTGGCAAGGACAATTTTCAAGCGGACAGGGATGCCGCACAGAAGGCTTTGTCCTTGCCGGACGGCCGGAAGCTGGCGTGGGCCAACAGAAAGTTTCTTGTCCGGGCAGTCAGATATATGGCTAAGAACGGGATCGATCAATTCATCGATATTGGCACCGGGATTCCGACTAGCCCCAACGTGCACGAGGCAGCACGATCTATTGCGCCTAAGGCTCGCGTGGTTTATGTAGACAATGATGCGGCTGTTCTTGCTCATGCGCGAGCATTACTCGCCAATCATAACGACGGGATCGAGGCTATCTACGGAGATATCCGGTACCCGAGCAGTCTTATCGAGGACCGGACGCTACGAAATGTCATCGACTTCCGCAGGCCTGTTTGTGTTCTCTTCGTCGCAGTGCTTCATTTTTTGACTAACGGAGACGATCCATACAATAGCGTGGCTGTGTTCAGGGACAATATACCCTCAGGCAGCCATATTGCCATATCGCACATCGCTAGCGATGGAGCCTCGCCTGCCGTCATGTCCACAATACAAGAGGCTTACGCGCACGCCAAGGCACCGGCGATATTTAGGACCAGGGCAGAAATTAAAACACTATTCACCGGACTGGAGATGGTGAAGCCGGGGCTTGTTCAAGTGTCCGACTGGCGGGCAAGCGGAAGGAAGCCGGCGAACGCTCCAGCACTGGGGTTCATCGGTGGCGCGGGGAGGAAGCCCTGATGCATACGCGCGCCGCTTCGGCGGTCCTCCGAGACGGCCCCACGGGTTTCGTGGCTGGATCGGATTGCGTGTATTCGTCTGTACCCCCGGCCCTCTTCCCAGACCGGAGGACCAGCATGGCGGACGAATGGCCGCTTCGAGACTATCTGGAACTGGGTGCCCTGCCGGGAGCGGTTCCGTCCGCCCGGTTGCATACCCGCCAATTGCTGTGGGAGTGGGGGGTTTTTGAGCTGGGCGAGACCGTTGAATTGGTCGTTTCTGAGCTTATGACCAATGCCGTCAGCGCGTCCCGGACGATGCGCGAAATCTCACCCGTCAGGCTGTGGCTCCTATCTGACAACAAGCGCGTCATGGTGATGGTCTGGGACGCCAATCCAGAACCGCCAGTACGGATCGAGTCAAGCGCCGACGCAGAGAGCGGACGTGGCTTGCTCCTGGTAGAAGCCATGAGCAAACAGTGGAACTGGCACGTACCAATGGGCATAGGTGGAAAGGTGGTATGGGCGCAGTGCGAGATGTAGACAAGCAAGAGCCAATTGCCGTTGGTATCAGCGGTCTCTATGAGTCGGGCAACAGCATCGAGAAATGCGCGGCGGAAAGGTTGCGGAATCAGTGCCAGATTCACTCGACTTGACCCCAACTTGGAACATGCCGAATCCAATCGAAGTCACATGCATTGAATGCGGGAACGCGTTCGTATGTGATGCGTCGTCGGAGGCAGCACGTAATCATACATGTGGTAAGTGCAGCAACCCATACCCGGAATAACAACAAATACAGAACTTGGAGCGCCACGACGCCTGAGCCAATAGACGCCGGCCCGCGTCATCACTGGATGCGGCGCGGGCCGGCCCAACGGTAAACGAGATGGAGGCATAGACAAGACAGAAAAGGCGAGGGCCGGACTGCCCCTATCCCACTGGAATAGGTCGGGGCAGCCCGGCAGGGAACACGGCGGTTCCCCGGTACGGATGGTACCGGGGAACCGCCGTGCTGCGCACATTCCACCCCGGAAAGGAGGCTCAGCCTGGCCAGATGAGGAGGTGATCAGACCGTGGGACATCGCTTGATCGGCTGCCGTACCGGTCGCCTGTGTGCCTGTGGGGCGCAAGCGAAGGATGGGGCCGAAACGTGCGAGAAATGCGTTTCGCGTGCCCGCTGGTCACGCCGCAAGCAACGGCGGGCAGAACGGGACAGCCAATAACCGGCCGTCCGCTCGAAGCTGCCTGGAACAGAAGGGAGGTGGTTGATTGACGGTAACGCTTTCGGTCGTGCTCTTGCTGAGCGCCGTGGTGATTGTCTTGTGCCGGTATGCGGGCCTGCGTGTATGGCATGCGCTGGTTTGTATCGTGCTGGGCTTTTACCTCGCGTCGTCCAGCCTGGCGCCCGACATTGCGCAGATCACGCACAGCCTGTTCCACCTGCTGTGACGTGGTGACTGGAAAGACGCTCACCCGATGCAACCTATCAGAGCGTGTCCCGCGTGTCACCCGATTCGCGGGACACGGGAAAGGAGGCCACATGAACAAACACCGTAATCGTGGTCGGCCCGCTTTTGGTGGTGGTGCCTGTTGAACACCATTCGGCATATGCCCGCACTCGGTATCGACCTGGAGGCCATCACGACCCATCTTGACGCACTGGCGGACACGAACCTGTGCCCGCGCTGCGAAATCCCCGTAACCACGGTCATGGCCGATATCGGCCGTCTGGAGATTCACGTCACCCGCCTCTACGGCGCTAATGGAGGCGTGCCTGCAGTCCGCTAACCGGCTCGCGGCTATCCGCGCGGCGCTGCACGCGGATGCGGATGGGGAGGCTGACCCGCTGGGGTACCTGCGGGACGACTTAGCCGATACCAATTCTGGCCCGGCTGCGGGGTGGTGCGGATGATGTACCGCGACCCCTACCGCAGATACCGGCGCAGAATGCGCCGCTTCGGCCGCCGCTATGGCGAATACCCGATGCTGCTGATCGGCCCAGACGAGCCACTGACGCTTATCGCGGCTGCCGCGCTGGGGCGCTGGGCCTACCGGCACCGGTCGGCGTTTGTGCCGTTCGCCATCATGGCCGCCGCGTTCGTCGCCGCAGGCGCGATTCACCACCATCACGCCCGGTACTGGATACTCGCGGCCGTCCTCACCTTCCAGGCACGGCCGTTCCAAGATCGTTTGGGGGATGGAATCAGGGTTCGTGACGGGGTGTTGCGATCTGATCAT
>WNGB01010578.1_pt1 | contig 31029 bp, 35 predicted proteins | sample 5400681 | NCBI WGS metagenome assembly WNGB01 (sample SAMN13153367, study PRJNA577476) | soil metagenome | isolation source: 115 cm soil or saprolite under grassland replicate 2 | place: USA:California | collected 2016-06-15
TCACCCTGCTGGACTACTTCCCGGACGACTTCGTGCTGTTCGTCGACGAGTCGCACGTCACCGTGCCGCAGATCGGCGGCATGTACGAGGGCGACCGCAGCCGCAAGGTCACCCTGGTCGAGCACGGCTTCCGGCTGCCGTCGGCGGTCGACAACCGGCCCCTGCGCTTCGACGAGTTCCTCGACCGCATCGGGCAGCGCATCTTCGTGTCTGCCACCCCCGGCCCCTACGAGCTGCGCGAGTCGAGCCGGATCGTGCAGCAGATCATCCGCCCGACCGGCCTGGTGGACCCCGAGGTCGTGGTCCGGCCCACCAAGGGCCAGGTGGACGACCTGATCCACGAGATCAAGCTGCGCGCCGACCGGGACCAGCGCATCCTGGTCACCACCCTGACCAAGAAGATGGCCGAGGACCTCACCGACTACCTGCTCGAGATGGGCCTGCGCGTGCGCTACCTCCACTCCGAGATCGACACGGTGCAGCGCATCGAGATCCTGCGCGACCTGCGGCTCGGCGAGTTCGACGCGCTGATCGGCATCAACCTGCTACGCGAGGGCCTCGACCTGCCCGAGGTCACCCTGGTGGCGATCCTGGACGCCGACAAGGAGGGCTTCCTGCGCTCCGAGACATCGCTGGTGCAGACCATCGGCCGCGCGGCCCGCAACGTCGACGGCCAGGTCGTCATGTATGCCGACGAGGTCACCCCATCGATGCGCCGCGCCATCGACGAGACGAACCGGCGCCGCAAGCGCCAGATCGAGTACAACCAGGCCAACGGCATCGACCCCCAGACGGTCCGCAAGCGGGTCACCGACATCATCCAGGCGCTACGCGGCGAGGAAGAGGGCGTGGCCGCTGGCGGCCGCACCCGCAAGGGCAGGGCGCCGACACCGGCTCGTGGCCGCGCCGGTCGGCGCGGGGGCGAGCCCGCCGTCGCCGGGATGCCGAAGGACGACCTGGTGCGGCTCATCGTCTCCCTCGAGGAGGAGATGCACGAGGCCGCCAAGGACCTGCGTTTCGAGTACGCGGCCCGGCTGCGCGACGAGGTCGCCGACCTGCGGCGCGAGCTGCGGGTCATGACAGAGGTGGGGGTGGGCTGAGGCCCACGGATGCGGCCGAGCCGGCCCGCCGCGCCTCATTCGCGTCCTGGTTGTGACGCGACCGCGCGCGGGCGGTGATCTGGCCGGATGAGGCTGACCGGTGGCCGTCTGCGTCTCTTGCGTATAAAACGTCACGGCTGCCCTGGATCGGAGGTTCCCTTTGCGGCGGTCATCGATCATCGCTCTCGTCATCGCTCTGGTGCTGGTCGCGGCCGGTGGTTTCGGCGCCGCGCTGGTGCTCCCCGGACTGCGCGCCAAGCCCGACCCCGTCGCCAGGCAGTTCCTCGACGCGTGGGCGCGCGGCGACTACGCGGCCATGCGCGGGCTGGTCAGCCTGCCCCCCGACGACTTCGCGGAGCAGTACCAGCGCATGCGCGCCGACCTGCGGATCACCAGGCTCCGTTTCACCCTCGCCAAGGTCGACACCCGCGGCGGCACCTCTGCCACGGCGCCGTTCACCGCCACCCTCGGCCTGCGCGGCTTCGGCAACTGGTCCTACCAGGGCGTCCTGCAGCTGTCCAAGCCCGGCCGCTTCGGGCGTGACTGGCGGATCGACTGGTCGCCGGCCAGCATCCACCCGGAGCTGCGGCAGGGCGAGCGCTTCCAGCGCGAGCGGCGCTGGCCCGAGCGGGGTTCCGTGCTGGCGGGGGACGGCAGCGTGCTCGCCGGTCCCCAGGGCGGCGCCTCCGGCGCGGCGTCGCTAACCTCCCTGGTCGGTTCGGTCGGGGATATCACGGACGAGGACCTTAAGCGGCTCGGTGCCCCCTACCAGGGCGGCGACAAGGCCGGCCGGTCCGGGATCGAGCGGACCTTCGAGCGCCGCCTGGCCGGCAGCCCTACCGGTGAGGTCCAGCTCGTTGACGAGGGCGGCGCCCAGCTCAAGGTCCTCCGCCGCTTCGGCGGCAAGCCGGGCGCCGATGTGCGGACCAGCCTGGACGTCCCGATGCAGGCGGCCGCGGAGAGCGCCCTCCAGGCGGGCGCCCACGGCCACGAGGCCGCGCTGGTGGCGCTGCAGCCGTCCACCGGGGCGATCCGCGCGCTGGTCAGCCTGCCCAACGGGGGCTTTCCCCGCGCCACGCTGGGCACCTACCCGCCCGGCTCGACCTTCAAGGTGATCACCACGGCGGCGCTGCTGGCCAAGGGCGAGCAGCCGAGCGACAAGGTCACCTGCCCCAAGGAGATCAAGCTCGGCGGCGTCACCATCCACAATTTCGAGCAGGAGAAGCTCGGCTCGATCCCGTTCAACGTGGCCTTCGCGAAGTCCTGCAACACCGCGTTCGTCCAGCTCGCCACCCAGCGGCTGAGCGCCTCGGAGCTGGCGCAGGCGGCCTCGCGCTTCGGCTTCGGCGTTGGCCTCGCCCCCGGAGTGTCCACCGCCACCAGCCGCTTCCCGCTGCCGCAGAGCTCTCCGGAGCTGGCCATGGCCGCCTTCGGCCAGGCACGGGTGACCGCCAGCCCGCTGCAGATGGCCGGGGTGGCCGCGGCGGTGGAGTCGGGCACCTGGCGTGCGCCCAAGCTGGTCGACGACGAGGCGCTGGCCAGCCTCGAGGTGAAGCAGCCCGCGGCCCGGACGCTTGACCCCACGGTGGCGAGCACGCTGCGCGACCTGATGCGCCAGGTGGTCACCTCCGGCACGGCCGCCGAGGCGGGCCTGCCGGACGGCGTTGCCGGCAAGACCGGTACCGCCGAGTTCGGCACCGGCGACAAGCCTCCGACACACGCGTGGTTCATCGCCTTCCGCAACGACCTGGCCGTGGCCGTGGTGGTCGAGGGCGGCGGCGTCGGCGGCGAGGTCGCGGCGCCCATCGCCGCCAGCTTCTTCAGGTCGGTCGGGGGCTGAGGCCCGCGCCCGCCGGCAGACGCCCGCGCCCGAGCCGCCCTCACCCAGTATCGATCAACTGGTCGAGCGGGACGTTGCAGGCGCGGGCCAGTTGCGTGGCCGCCTGCGTGACGCCGCGGACCGCCTGCTCGCGCTGGGCGGGCGTGCTCCGGCTGGCGGTGTCGGCGAACCGCTGGAGCCGGTTGGCGAGCGTCTCGGCCGCGTTCCTGACGTCGGTCTGGTCGATCTCGCGGGCCCGCTCGTCGAGCTTGCGCGCGGCGTCGTTGGCCTGGCCGGCCGTGCGGGCGACCGAGCCGGGGCTGAGGTCGAGGTTGAGGTTGGCCAGATCCGCTACCAGGGCGCCGCATTGGCGAGCCTTGTCCACGCCGCGACCGGCGTCCCGCGCCTGCTGCGCGGCGTCGCAGCCCGCCAGCGCCACCACCATGGCCACCGCGGGAAGCGCCAGCCGCAGCCGCGCCACGTGCGCGCCTACCATCCCCGTGCCCTCCATTCGTCGAGGTGCGGGGCTTCCTTGCCGACCCAGGTGTCGTCCCCGTGGCCGGGCGAGATGCGGGTGTCGTCGCCGAGCGACAGCACCTGCCGCTCGGCCGAGGCGATCGCCTGCTCGAATGCCTTCCTGTCGACGGTCTTCCCGACCCCGCCCGGGAACACGGCGTCCCCGGTGAGCACCTGCTCCGACGGCAGCTTGAAGGAGATGCTCCCCTCCGTGTGCCCGGGGGTGTGCAGCACGCCGACCTCGAAGCGCCCGACCGTGAGCACCTCGCCGTGCTTCAGCGGCCGATTCGGCCGCACGCCGACCTGCTTGGCGATCTCGCCTGCGTCCGCGGGATGGGCGCCGTTCCAGACGTCGTGCGCCCGCAGCACCGCCGGCAGCGCCTGGATGTGGTCGTGGTGGCGGTGTGTGGTCACGATGCCGATCAGCTCGACCCCGCGCAGCAGCTCGAGCAGGCGCTCCTCCTCGTTGGCCGCGTCCACCAGCAGCGCCTGGCGGGTCTCGGGATCGACCAGCAGGTAGGCGTTGTTGTCATAGGGACCAACCGACAGCTTGCTCACCAGCAACGGCCCCTCGGGGTAGCGGTGCGGGGGGCCGCTCCGCTCCACGTGGGCGGGGTCGAAGTCGGCCATGTACTGCCTCCTGACCTTCGGTTCAGTGTCGGGCGGGCCCTCCGGCGCCGCTCCGATGGGCGCAAGGCCCAATTGTGCCCGCTTCGGGGCCCTCCCGCGCGAGGTCGCCACCTGCGGGAACAATCGTTGTCGGATGGCCGCTTACAATGACCGGGGCTGGTTCGAACTTCCCCCTTGACGTAGAGGAAGGGACACCCTGAGCGCCACCGATCGCCTCGTCGTCCGAGGCGCCCGAGAGCACAATCTGAAGAACATCCATCTTGACCTGCCCCGTAATGCCCTGATCGTCTTCACCGGGCTGTCGGGATCGGGCAAGTCCTCGCTCGCCTTCGACACCATCTACGCGGAGGGCCAGCGGCGGTACGTGGAGTCGCTGTCCGCCTACGCGCGCCAGTTCCTGGGCCTGATGGAGAAGCCCGACGTCGACTTCATCGAGGGGCTCTCGCCGGCCATCTCGATCGACCAGAAGTCGACCTCCAAGAACCCCCGCTCGACCGTCGGCACGATCACCGAGATCTACGACTACCTGCGGCTGCTGTACGCGCGCATCGGCCAGCCGCACTGTCCCAGGTGTGGGCGGCCGATCTCGCGGCAGACCCCGGACCAGATCGTCGACCAGATCCTGGACCTGCCGGCCGGCACGCGGTACCAGCTGCTCGCCCCGGTGGTGCGCGGCCGGAAGGGCGAGTACGAGGCGCTGCTGCGCAGTTACTCCAGCAAGGGGTTCGCGCGGGCCAGGGTCGACGGAGAGATCCGCGACCTCTCCGAGCCGATCCGCCTCGCCAAGACCTACAAGCACGACATCGAGATCGTGGTCGACCGGCTGGTGGCCCGGGGCCCGGATGCCGACGAGAAGTCCCGCCGCCGACTGGCGGACTCCGTCGAGACGGCCGTCGGCCTGGCCGAGGGCCTGGTCCTGATCGACCTGGTCGACGAGAAGCGCGAGCTGCAGTTCTCCACGCACCTGGCGTGCCTGTACGACAACCTCTCGTTCGAGGACCCGGCGCCGCGCAACTTCTCCTTCAACGCGCCCTACGGCGCCTGCCCGGACTGCACCGGTCTCGGGGTCAAGCGCGAGGTCGACCCCGAGCTGGTGGTGCCGAACCAATCGCTGTCGCTGGGCGAGGGCGCGGTCGCGCCGTTCCAGTGGGGCCGAGGCGCCAGCGACTACTTCGACCGCCTGCTGGGCGCCGTGGCCGAGGGCTACGGCTTCACGCTCGACACCCCCTGGAGCGAGCTGACCGACGAGCAGCGCAAGGTGGTCCTGTTCGGCGCGGACGAGCCGGTGTACGTGCGCTACAAGAACCGCTACGGGCGGCAGCGCGCCTACCACACCGCCTACGAGGGCGTGGTGCCCTACCTCAACCGCCGCTACGGCGAGGCCGAGTCCGACAGCGTCCGCGAGCGGGTCGAGTCCTACATGCGAGAGGTGCCCTGTCCGACCTGCCAGGGAGCCCGGCTGCGGCCCGAGAGCCTGGCGGTGACCATCGCCGCCCGCAACATCGCCCAGGTGGCGGGCCTGTCGGTGGGCGAGACCGCCAAGTTCTTCGCGGGCCTCGAGCTGTCCGACCGCGACCGCTACATCGCCGCCCGGGTCCTCAAGGAGATCAACGCCCGGCTCGGCTTCCTGCTGGACGTGGGCCTGGACTACCTCACGCTCGACCGGGCCTCGGCGACCCTGGCGGGCGGCGAGGCGCAGCGCATCCGACTGGCCACCCAGATCGGCTCGGGACTGACCGGGGTCCTGTACGTGCTGGACGAGCCGTCCATCGGCCTGCACCAGCGCGACAACCACCGCCTGATCGAGACGCTGCTGCGGCTGCGGGACCTCGGCAACACCCTGATCGTGGTGGAGCACGACGAGGCCACCATCCGCGCGGCCAACTACCTGGATGGCCGGGAAACGCAGCATCCCGGTGCCCGCGCGGCGCCGCAGGCCCGGCGAGCGCTGGATCGAGTTGACCGGTGTGCGCGAGCACAACCTGAAGAACATCATCGCCCGCCTGCCGCTCGGGGTCTTCACCTGCGTCACCGGTGTCTCCGGTTCGGGCAAGTCGTCGCTGATCAACGACGTGCTGCTGCGTGTGCTGATGCAATCGATCTACCGGTCGCGGATCGCGCCCGGCCGCTTCAGCTCCCTGTCCGGACAGGAGCACCTCGACAAGGTCATTGACGTCGACCAGTCGCCGATCGGCCGCACGCCACGGTCCAACCCGGCAACCTACACCGGGGTCTTCGACCACATCCGGCGGTTGTTCGCGCAGACGCCAGAGGCCAAGGTCCGCGGGTACCAGCCCGGGCGGTTCTCGTTCAACGTCAAGGGCGGCCGCTGCGAGGCGTGTCAGGGCGACGGGACGATCAAGATCGACATGCAGTTCCTACCCGACATCTACGTTCCCTGCGAGGTCTGCAAGGGCACCCGCTACAACCGCGAGACCCTCGAGGTCCACTACAAGGGCCAGACCGTCGCCGACGTGCTGGACATGTCGGTGGAGGAGGGGCTGGGCCTGTTCGGCAGCATCCCCCCGATCGCCAGGCACCTGCAGACCCTGACCGACGTCGGCCTCGGCTACATCAAGCTCGGCCAGCCGGCGCCCACCCTGTCGGGCGGCGAGGCGCAGCGGGTCAAGCTGGCAACCGAGCTGGCCAAGCGCGCGACCGGCCGGACCCTGTACGTGCTGGACGAGCCAACCACCGGGCTGCACTTCGAGGACGTGAGCAAGCTGCTCGGCGTGCTGCACCGGCTGGTGGACGCCGGCAACTCGGTGATCGTGATCGAGCACAACCTGGACGTGATCAAGACCGCCGACTGGATCCTGGATCTCGGGCCAGAGGGCGGCGACCGCGGCGGCGAGATCATCGCCCAGGGTCCGCCCGAGCGCGTCGCCAAGATGCCCGGCTCCTACACCGGCCACTTCCTGGCCGAGGCCCTCGATCTGGAGGCAGAGCGCGCCAGGGCCGCCGGGATCGACCGAGCCGACGCCGCGGCCGATGGGGCCGGGGTGGCGGCAGCCACCGCGGCGGGTGGGGCCGCGGCCTCCCGGGCCAACGGGGCGGGCGGGAAGGTCAAGGGCGCCCGCGCGGGCAAGGGCACACGGGCCGCCAAGGGAGCGGCCGGCGACTGACCCGCTTCAGCCGCCGCCGACTGTCTCGCGCTCGATCCAGGCCAGGTAGTCGGGGCTGCCGAGGGTGATCGGCGTGGCGGTGATCTCCGGCGTGTCGTAGCTGTGCTCGGCCCTGATGTGGCGGGCCAGCGACTCGAACTCCGATGCCGGCGTCTTCAGCAGGCACATCCACTCGCCGGCGGTCTCGATCGTGCCGTGCCACCAGTAGGTGCTGACGACCGGCCCGATCACCTGCGCGCAGGCGGCCAGCCGGCGCTCGACCGAGGTGCGGGCGATCTGCCTGGCCTCCTCCTGGGTCGCCGTGGTAGTCGTGACCTGCACGTACCACGGCTGGCCGGCGGCATCGCCGCCATGTTGGCCGATGCTCACGGTGCGGTCTCGCCTCCCTCGTCGGTGCGCGACTCCGCGGCCGGCCGGCGCCGCGCGTCGGCCCAGCGACCCGCCAGCCTCGCCGAAGAAGATAACCCGCCCACCCGCCGATCCCACCTATGGGCGGGAAAGCGGTGTGTGGCGCCCGACTAGAATCAGGGTATGAGCATCGCCACCACGCCACGGCCCAGACCGGAGGCGATTCCCGACCATCCAGGCGTCTACCTGTTCCGGGACGCGCCTGGACGGGTGATCTATGTCGGTAAGGCGATCTCGCTGCGCAAGCGCCTGGCGAGCTATTTCCAGCCGCTGCGCAACCTGCACCCGCGCACGGCCGCGATGGTGGAGTCCTCGAACGCGCTCGAATGGGTGCTCGTCCAGAACGAGGTGGAGGCGCTCCAGCTCGAGTACAACCTGATCAAGCAGCACCGGCCCAGGTACAACGTCCGCTACCGCGACGACAAGTCGTACCCGTGGCTGGCGGTGACCGTCGGCGAGGAGATACCCCGACCCCGAGTCGAGCGCGGCGCCAAGCGCAGGGGCACCAGGTACTTCGGCCCCTACGCGCATGCCTACGCCATCCGCGAGACGCTCGACCTGTTGCTGCGGACCTTCCCCATGCGCACCTGCTCGCAGGGCGTCTTCGACCGCCAGCGCCGCCTCGGCCGGCCGTGCATCCTGTACGACATCAACAAGTGCTCGGGACCGTGCGTGGGCCACATCTCACCGGAGGCCCACCGCGAGATCGTGGAGGAGTTCATCTCCTTCATGGAGGGCCGCACCCGCCCGGTGCTCCGGCGGCTCGAGGACGAGATGCGGGAGGCGGCCGAGCAGCTCAACTTCGAGACGGCCGCCCGCCTGCGCGACCAGCTCGCCAGCGTGCGCAAGGCGCTGGAGCGCCAGCAGATGGTGTCGTCCTCACCCGAGGACTTCGACATCGCGGCCTTCGCCGAGGACGACCTGGAGGCCGCGGTGCAGGTCTTCTTCGTCCGCCGCGGCCGCGTGGTCGGCCAGCGCGGCTTCGTCGTCGACAAGGTCGAGGAGCTCGACACCGCCGCCCTTGCCGCCACCTTCGTGCAGCAGCTCTACGGCGAGCGCCTGGACGAGGTCCCGCGCGAGGTGCTCCTGCCGGTCATTCCCGAGGGCGCCGACGCGCTGCGTCAGTGGCTGTCCGGCGTGCGGGGCGGGCCGGTCGACTTCCGCGTGCCCCAGCGCGGCGAGAAGCGGGCGCTGCTGGAGACGGTCACCGCCAATGCGAGGGACTCGTTCGTCACCCACAAGCTCAAGCGCGCCTCGGACTTCGACGCCCGCGCCCGGGCGCTCAAGGAGCTGCAGGAACAGCTCGATCTTCCGGTCGCGCCCCTGCGCATCGAGTGCTACGACATCTCCAACCTGCAAGGCAACCAGGTGGTCGGGTCGATGGTGGTGTTCGAGGACGGCCTCCCCCGGAAGTCCGAGTACCGCCGGTTCGAGGTGCGGTCGGTCGACGGGCAGGACGACTTCGCGTCGCTGCGCGAGGTGCTTTCGCGCCGCCTGGCGCGGCTGGCGAGCGAGCAGGACGAGCAGGAGGACGTGACAGCCGAGCAGGCGGCCGAGCAGGCCGCCGAAGCGCCGGAGCGCAGGCCCGGCAACCGCAAGTTCGCCTATCCTCCGAGCCTGATCGTGGTCGACGGCGGGCGGCCGCAGCTCGGCGCCGCCATGGAGGCGCTGGAGTCGGCCGGGCGCACCGACCTCGCGGTGATCGGCCTGGCCAAGCGGATGGAGGAGGTCTACGTGCCCGGCTCGCCCGACCCACTGGTGCTGCCCCGTGCCAGCGAGGCGCTGTACCTGCTTCAGCGGGTCCGCGACGAGGCGCACCGCTTCGCCCTCGCCTACCACCGCAAGTTGCGCGGCAGGTCGATGACCCGCAGCGCGCTCGACGGCATCCCGGGCGTCGGCGAAGCCAGGCGCAAGGACCTCGTGCGCCACTTCGGCTCGCCACGGAAGGTCGCGCAGGCAAGCGTGGAAGAGATCGCCGCCCTGCCGGGCTTCGGCCCGCGCCTGGCCAAGACCGTGTGGGACCACCTCCACGGAGCGTCCTCGTGACCCAGGAGCTGCACACCGACGACCGGCTGCGGGCGGCCACGGTCGACTTCGTGGTGATCACCGGCATGTCCGGCGCCGGCCGCTCCGAGGCCGCCAAGGTGCTCGAGGACCTCGGCTACTTCGTGATCGACAACCTGCCGCCCTCGCTGATCGGGCGGGTCGCCGAGCTGGCGCTGGTCGGGCGGGACCGGTCGCGGGTCGCGCTGGTCGTCGACGCCCGCGGCGGCGCCTTCGCCGACGACGTCTCCGAGCTCCAGCGGGCGCTGGAGCCGCTGCGCGCCGAGGCGATCACCCTGCGGGTGCTGTTCCTGGAGGCGTCCGACGAGGTGCTGGTGCGCCGCTTCGAGCAGACCAGGCGGCGCCATCCGGTGGCGGGGGAGCGGGTGGTCGAGGCGATCGCGCTGGAACGCGACCTGCTGCGTGAGCTGCGCGCCGGTGCCGACCTGGTGATCGACACCAGCGACCTCAACCCGCACGAGCTCCGCAACCGGATCCTGGCGGCGTTCTCCGACGAGTCCGCCGGGCTGCTGGTGACGGTGTCGTCCTTCGGCTTCAAGTACGGCCTGCCGCTGGACGCGGACGTGGTGCTGGACGTCCGCTTCCTGCCCAACCCGCACTGGGTCCCGGGGCTGCGCGCCAAGACCGGGCAGGACCGCGCCGTGCGCGACTACGTGCTGGCGCAGGGCGGCACCAGGGCATTCATGGAGCGGGTCGAGGCGCTGCTGGAGATCGCCCTGCCCGGCTACGTGCGCGAGGGCAAGCACTACCTGACCGTTGCGATCGGCTGCACCGGCGGCCGGCACCGCAGCGTCGTGCTGGCGGATGAGCTGGGCCGCTGGCTGGCGGAGCGGAGCTTTCGCGTGAACGTGACCCATCGCGATATGGAGCGTGAGTGATTCGAGCGGGGGCGCCCCGGTGAAGCGTCCGGTGGCACTGGGCGGTGGGCACGGCCTGTCGGTCAGCCTCGGCGCGCTGCGGCAGCTCGGGGTCGAGCCGACCGCCGTGGTCACCATGGCCGACGACGGCGGCTCGTCTGGCCGGCTGCGCCGCGGCCTCGGCCTGCCGCCCCCCGGCGACCTGCGCATGGCGCTGCTGGCCCTGGCCGACCCCTCGGCCGAGGCCCGCGACCTGTTCGGCTACCGGTTCGAGCGTGGCGACCTGGCGGGGCACAACCTCGGCAACCTGATCCTGGCGAGCCTCACCGACCTGCGCGGCGGGTTCCTGGAGGCGCTGGAGGCCGCCTCCCGCTGGCTGCGGGTGCGGGGAAGGGTGCTGCCGTCAACGCTGGCGCAGGTCCGGCTGTTCGGGAGCGTCGAGGGCCAGGTCGTGGAGGGGCAGGTGGCCATCCGCGACGCCTGGGGCCGGATCGACCGGGTCTGGCTGGAGCCGCCCGAAGCGGATGCGCTGCCCGAGGCGGTCTCGGCGGTGCGCGAGGCTGACCTGGTCCTGCTCGGCCCCGGCTCGATCTTCACCTCGGTGATCCCCAACCTGCTCGTGCCCGAGCTCGGCGAGGCCGTCGCCGCCGCCTCCGACCGGGTCGTCTATCTCTGCAACCTGGAGCCACAGCCGGGGGAGACCAGCGGCTTCTCGCCGGAGGCGCACCTGGCCGCGCTGCTCGCCCACTGTCCCGGGCTGCGCGTGCCCCTGGTGCTGTGCCAGCGGCCGAGCAGCCCCGCCGCCATGGCCAGGGAGACGGCCGCCTTCGCCGACCTCGGCGCCCGAGCCCTCCACGCCGACCTCGCCGCCCCGGCGTTCCCTGGCCGCCACGACCCGGCGCGGCTGGCGGCCGCGCTGGACGAGCTGGGCTGAGCCGTGCCCGCTTCGCGGGGCCAGTTCACCGTCAGGGTCAAGGAGGAGCTGGCGGCCCTGCGGCCCGAGGGCCGGCCGGAGCGCCGCGCCCTGCTGGCCGCTCTGCTGCGCTTCGCGGCCACGCTCCACATCGGCCGCCCCTTCGAGTCCGGTGAGGCCGCCGCCGGTGCGGCTCCTCCGGGGGACACCGCCGCCGGCGCGGCTCCACCCGGGGACACCGCCGCCGGCGCGGCTCCCAAGGGGCCGGCCGCCGCCGGGGAGACTCCCCACGGACCCACCGGCGGCCCCGCCCGGCGGTTCACGCTGGTGCTGGCCAGCCGCTCCGGAGGGGTCGCCAGGCTCGGCTTCTGGCTGCTGCACGCCGGCTACGGGGTGAAGGCGGACTTCCGGGTGCGCAGCCGCGGCGCGCTGGCGCCGGCCGCGCGCTACGAGGTCGTGCTGGCCGAGCAGGTCGAGCGGGTGCTCACCGACACCGGCATCCTCGACGCCGCCGGCCGCCTCACCCACGGCATCCCCGGCTCGCTGGTTCGGGGCCGCGAGCCGGCGGCCTGCTATCTGCGGGGCGCCTTCCTCGGCCGCGGGTCGGTCTCGGCGCCGACCCGGGAGCCACACCTGGAGATCGGCGCGCCGGACGAGCGTACCGCCGTGGGGCTCGCCGCCCTGCTCGGCCGCCTCGGCCTGCCCGCCAGCGCCGGGGTGCGCGCCGACCAGGACATGCACCGGGTCCTGCTCAAGGGGGGCGAGTCGATCGGGCGGGGCCTGGCGACCATGGGGGCCAGCAGCGCATACCTGGCCTGGGAGGACGGCCGCATCCGGCGCGAGGTCCGGGGCGAGGCGGTGCGGCTCGCCAACGCCGACCAGGCCAACCTGCGCCGCAGCGTGGCGGCGGCGATGGCGCAGATGGCGATGGTCGAGGCGGCCGTCGCCGAGCTCGGCTGGGAGGGGCTGCCCGCTGAGGTCGCCGACGTCGCCGCCCTGCGGCTGGCCAATCCCGAGGCGACCCTGGCGGAGCTGGGCGCGCTGCTGGACCCGCCGCGCTCCAAGGGCGCCGTCCTCGCCCGCCTGCGCCGGCTGGAGGAGCTGCGCGAAGGCGCCGAAGACAAGGGGTAGGAGCGGAAGCCCGGGCGGGGGTGTGGACGGCCGCGTGACGACCCGCGGCACCCTGGGGAACAATGACCCTGACCTTCGCCAGTCCCGGCGCGGGTCCCGAATTCCGCAAGCCCGAATATCGGCAGCCAACGGGAGGACGCATGACCGTCCGTGTAGGGATCAACGGCTTCGGCCGCATAGGCCGCAACTTCTTCCGCGCCGCCCGCGACGGCGCCGGCCGCGGCAAGGGGGACGTCGAGATCGTCGCCGTCAACGACCTGACCGACAACCGCACCCTCGCGCACCTGCTGAAGTACGACTCCACCTTCGGCCAGCTCGACGGCGAGGTGACCTACGACGAGTCGTCGATCAGCGTGGACGGCAAGCCGATCCGCGCCTCGGCCGAGCGCGACCCCTCGAAGCTCGCCTGGGGTGACCTGGGCGTGGAGATCGTCGTCGAGTCGACCGGCCGCTTCACCGACCGGGACAGCGCCTCCCTGCACCTCAAGGCCGGCGCCCGCAAGGTGATCATCTCCGCGCCGGCCAAGGGCGAGGACGTCACCATCGTGATGGGGGTCAACGACTCCAAGTACGACCCCGCCACCCACGACATCATCTCCAACGCCTCCTGCACCACCAACTCGGTGGTGCCGATGGCCAAGGTGCTGCTGGACGCCTTCGGCATCGAACGGGGCTTCATGACCACCGTGCACGCCTACACCAACGACCAGGTCATCCTCGACTTCCCGCACAAGGACCTGCGCCGCGCCCGCTCGGCCGCCCAGAACGTGATCCCCACCACGACCGGGGCCGCGAAGGCCGCCAGCCTGGTCATCCCCGAGCTCAAGGGCAGGCTCGACGGCATCTCCCTACGTGTCCCGGTCGAGGACGGCTCGCTCACGGACCTGGCCGTCGTGCTCGGCCGCGAGGTCACCGTCGACGAGGTCAACGACGCCTTCAAGCAGGCGGCGGAGGGCCCGCTGGAGGGGATCATCCGCTACTGCACCGACCCGATCGTGTCCTCCGACATCGTCGGCGATCCGCACTCGTGCATCTTCGACGCCCTCTTGACACAGGCCAACGGCAACCTGGTCAAGGCGTTCGGCTGGTACGACAACGAATGGGGCTACTCGAACCGGCTGATCGATCTCGCCGCCCTCGTCGGTAGCCAGCTCCGGTAGGGCCCGGCGATGCCGCTCTCGCTGCTGACGGTCGATGCGGCCCAGGTCGACGGGCGCCGGGTCCTGGTCCGAAACGACTTCAACGTGCCCCTCGACGACGAGGGCCGCGTCACCGACGACCTGCGCGTGCGCGCCTCAGTGCCGACCCTGCGGAACCTGGTCGAGCGGGGCGCGAAGGTGATCTGCTGCTCGCACCTGGGCCGGCCCAAGGGCAAGCGGGTCGACAAGTACTCGCTGGAGCCGGTCGCCGGCGTGCTCGGCGACCGGCTCGGGCTCCCGGTCTCCTTCGTCGACGACGTGGCCGGCGACCAAGCCGCCCGGGCCGCCGAGGAACTGGCGCCCGGCCAGGTGCTGCTGCTCCAGAACCTGCGCTTCGAGCCGGGGGAGGAGGCCAACGACCCCGCGTTCGCCGTGAGCCTGGCCGCCCTGGCCGAGCTGTACGTCGACGACGCCTTCGGGGCGGCGCACCGCGCCCACGCCTCGGTCGTCGGCGTGGCCGAGCGACTGCCCGCCTATGCCGGCTTCCTGCTTGCCAGCGAAGTCAAGGAGCTGTCCCGGCTGCTGGAGGGGCCCGACTCGCCCTTCGTGGCGGTGCTCGGCGGCAGCAAGGTCTCCGACAAGCTGGCCGTGCTCTCGAACCTGCTCGGCCGCGTCGACTCGCTGGTCATCGGTGGCGGCATGTGCTTCACGTTCCTGGCGGCGCGGGGCCACGGGGTCGGCGATTCGCTGTTCGAGCCCGACCAGGTCGACGCCGTCCGCGACCTGCTCGCCAGGGCCGAGCGCGAGGGCAAGGCCATCCTGCTGCCGACCGACGTGGTGGTCGCCGACGACTTCTCCGAGGACGCCGAGCACCGCACCGTGCCGGCCAGCGGCATCGACAGCGGGTGGCGGGGCCTGGACATCGGCCCCGCCACCGCTGCCGCCTTCGCGGCCGCCGTGCGGGGCGCCAGGACGGTCTTCTGGAACGGCCCGATGGGCGTGTTCGAATGGCCGGCCTTCGAGGCCGGTACCAGAGCCGTCGCCGAGGCGGTCGCATCGACCGACGCCTACACGGTGGTCGGCGGCGGCGACTCGGCCGCCGCCCTCGCCAAGTTCGGCCTCGCGGAGAAGGTCGACCACCTGTCCACCGGCGGTGGCGCCAGCCTCGAGCTGCTCGAGGGCAGGACGCTGCCCGGCGTCAGCGTGCTGCCCCGGTCCTCGGATGCGCGCCAGTAGCATGCCTGCAAGCACCATCCACTCATGACGCCAAGGAGCTGACCCCGTGGCCCGCCGACCGCTGATCGCCGGCAACTGGAAGATGCACAAGAACCACCTGGAGGCCGTCCAGCTCACCCAGAAGACGGCCTGGGCGCTGACCAGCGAGGACACCGCCGCGGTCGAGGTGGTGGTGTGCCCGCCGTTCACCGCCCTGCGCAGCGTCGGCACCCTGATCGAGGCGGACCGGCTCGCCTTCGGGCTCGGCGCCCAGGACTGCCATCCCGAGCCCGAGGGCGCCTACACCGGCGAGGTCTCCGCGCCGATGCTGGCCAAGCTCAGGTGCGGCTACGTGATCGTCGGGCACTCGGAGCGTCGCCAGTACTTCGGCGAGACCGACGAGCTGGTCAGCCGCAAGGCCGGTGCGGTGCTGGCCGGCGACATGACGCCGATCGTCTGCGTCGGCGAGTCCTTGGAGCAGCGCGACGCCGGCCAGACCGGCGAGGTCGTCCAGGGGCAGCTGCGTGGCTCCCTGGCCGGGCTCAGCTCAGAGCAGGTCGGCGGCCTGGTGGTCGCCTACGAGCCCGTCTGGGCGATCGGCACGGGTCGCGCCGCCACCTCCGGGGACGCCCAGGAGACCATCGCCCTGATCCGCCAGACCATCGCCGAGATGGCCGGGCAGGCCGCCGCCGAGACCATCCGCATCCAGTACGGCGGCAGCGTCAAGGCGGCCAACATCGAGGACCTGATGTCCCGGCCCGACGTGGACGGCGCGCTGGTCGGCGGCGCGAGCCTCGACGCCGACGAGTTCGCGCTGATCGTCAAGGGGGCCGGCCGGCGCAGCCGCTGACCGCCGGCTCGACCGCGGGTGGCGGGTGGCCGGCGCCCGTCCCGCGGCCGCGTTGCGCTCTCCGATGTCCTGGAGGCCGCCCTCCACCGGCCGGGGCTGCTAGACTGCGACACGTCAATTCTCACCCGTACAAGGATCCGTCCGATGACTGCCCTGGTGATCGTCGTCCACGTGATCGCGTCGCTGACGCTGGTCCTCTTCATCCTGCTCCACGCCGGCCGGGGCGGCGGGCTGTCCGACATGTTCGGCGGCGGGATGAGCACCTCGCTCGGCGGCTCCACGGTCGTGGAGCGTAACCTCGACCGGCTGACCGTCAGCGCGGCCACGGTCTTCGGGATCACCAGCGTGCTGCTGGCGCTGCTCCTCGCTCCGAACGGGTAGGTACGATGCCCCGCGGTGGGCGGGCGCGGCGGCGTCGCGCCCGCGGCCGTGCTCTCGCGCTCGTCCTGTGCTCCGCACTCCTGGCGGCCGGGTGCACGCACCGGTCGAGCCGCTCCGATGAGCCGGGCGGCGCGTCCAGAGCCGCGCCGCGGCCTGGCGGGACCCTGTCGATCGCCCTGGTCACGCCCGGCTCGCTCGATCCAGCCCAGGCCACCAGCGCCGAGCGGCGGCTGCTGGTCGGCAACCTGTTCGACAGCCTGACCACCCTGGACGCCGGCGGCGCGGTCCAACCCGCGGCCGCGACGGCCTGGGCCAGCGACCAGACCATGCGCCACTGGCGGTTCGAGCTGCGTCCCGGAGCCCTCTACGCCAACGGCCAGGCCGTCCAGGCGCGGGACTTCAAGGCGGCCTGGGAACGGCTGGCCAGCAGCAGGACCCGGCCACGCCCCGCCTCGGCCGCCGCCCTGCTCGGGGTCGTCGACGGCTACCAGGCCGTGGAGGCCGGCCACGCCCGCGCCATCAGCGGGATCGCCGCGCCCGACCAGGCCACCCTCACCGTCGACCTGAGCCAGCCGTTCGCCGACTTCCCGGCGCTGGTCGCCGACCCCCGGCTCTCGCCCATTCCTGCCAACGCGCTGGCCCGCGGCGCGGCGGCCTTCGCCGCCCGGCCGCTCGGCAACGGGCCGTTCATGCTGGCCAAGCCCGCCAGCGGCAAGGTGCTGGAGCTGGTGCGCAATCCCCGCTACGACGGCCGCGCAGCGTACCTGGACCGCGTGCGGGTACAGGTCGTCCCCGACCAGCAGACCGCCTGGCTTGCCTTCCAGCACGGGCAGGTCAGCTTCGCCCCAGTCCCGCTCGACCAGCTCGCCGCGGCCAGGGCCGTCGCCGGGGCCTCCGACGGCCGCCGCCGGCCGGGCCTCCTGGAGGGGCCGGAGCTCGGCACCTGGTCACTCGGGTTCGACCTCGACAACAGCCCCGCAAGCGACCCGCGCTGGCGCCGGGCCGTGTCGCTGGCTCTCGACCGCTCCGGCATCGCCGCCGCGTTCCAGGGCGCCGTCGCCCCGGCGCGGGGCATCGTGCCCAGCGGCGTCCCCGGCGTCCCCGGCGGCCGCCAGGCCGCCTGCTCGTCGTGCTCGCACGATCCCGGCCAGGCGGGCGCCCTGCTCGACCTCATCGGATCGAGCGCCCGCGAGCCGGTCGTCATGGCGGTCGCCGCCACACCCTTCGACCGGCAGGTCGGCGCGCTCATCAAGGCCGAGCTCGCCCAGGCCGGCCTGCCCGTCACCATCAGGGAGGTCGAACCGACCAGCGTCCTCAGTGAAGAGGGAAGGGAGCACGCACAGCTCTTCGGGTTCGGCTGGGCCGCCGACTATCCCCGCATGGACCCGTTCCTCGCCGGTGATCCCGCTCGAGCCGAGGATCCCGACGTCCAGCGGCCCATCGCCCAGGCCAGGGCCGCCCGTGACGAGGCGGCCCGCACCCGGCTCTACCAGCAGGCCGAACAGGCCGTCCTCAGCGACCTGCCCGTCGCCCCCATCCTCGAGTATCGTCACCGCGCCGTCCTCGCCGCCGGGATCGAGGGCTTCGACCTCACCCCCTGGGGCGCCGTCGACCTCGGTGCCTGCAGCCTCGCAAACCCGGTCAAGTAGCGCGGCCTGCCCTCTGCTACAATCCCGCAGCGCCCGCCCAGCGACGGCGCCCATGTCGGAGTGGCGGAATAGGCAGACGCGCTAGGTTGAGGGCCTAGTGTCCGCAAGGACGTGGGGGTTCAAGTCCCCCCTCCGACACCAGCCCCTGAGCAGCGAAAACGCCCCCGCGAAGGGGCGTTTTCTTGTCTCTCGGGAGCGCTGGAAGCGGCCAGTTCTCTCCTGGTTCTAACGGACGCTGAAAAACGGGGGCTCAGGAGCGTGGTCGATCGCCCGCCGAAAGTCCACTCCAAGCAGGATGTCGTCCTGGAGATTGGTGTGCTCAATGCCGAAGCCCTCACGGCGAAGAACCAGCTCGAAGTAGCGCTCAGCGTCGATGCCGGACTTCAGCGTCCCGTCGAGCCCGAGGTCGCTCACGACCGCTCACCTCCGCTGGCCGCTCCGAGTATCAGCCCGGCGACTCGGGCCGCCGCGGCGGCGTCCATCGTCGGCAGGACGTGCGTGTAGAGGTCGGCGGTGATCGCCGTCGAGGCGTGGCCGAGCCGCTCGGACATGACCTTCATGTCGACGCCTGCGGCAAGCCCCGCCGTGGCGTACGAGTGCCGCAGGCCGTGGAGCGTCAGCCGGGGGAGTCCGGCCTCGGTCGCCAGCCGCTCGAACCGGGCCGTGACCCAGTTGGGGTAAAGCGGCGTCCCGTCCTCCATCCGCCGAGCGCTCTTCGGAGTCTTGGTGCCCCGGCGGATCACCGGCCGGTGGTTGACCAGGATGAGGCGCTGGACGACCGCGAGCTCGCCGGCCTCCAGGTCCAGCCCGCCGTCCCACGGCAGGCCGAGCAGCTCGCTTCGCCGCAGCCCGGTCGTGCAGTCCAGGTGCCAGAGCGCCGCCAGCCGATCGGCCGCCATCGCCCCCAGGAACCAGCGCAGCGCCTCCGGTGCCCACACGCGCCGCTCCACCTTGGGGACTTTGGCCGGCCGCGCGGACTTCAGTGCCGCCTCGTTGCGCGGCACCAGCGACTGCTCGACCGCATCCGACAGCGCCCGGTGGAGCAGCCCATGGATGTTCTTCACCGTCTTCGGTGCCAGCCCGCCCTTCCCGTCGCGGCGGCCGTGGTCGGCCAGGGCGGCGTAGAAGGCCGCCAGCCGCGTGGCCGTCAGGTCGCGGAGCCGAAGGTGGCCGAGGCGGGGGTAGACCTGGGCGCGGGCGTAGTTGCGCCAGTTCTCCAGGGTGTTGGGCTCCGCCTTGCCGGCCATGCCGTCCAGCCAGCCGGTCAGGTAGTCCTTGACGGTGAGCTTGCTCGGCTCGACGTAGATCCCCTGGTCGAGCTGGCCGAGGATGCGGGTCAGCTCCTTGTCGGCCGCCTTGCGGGAAGAGTGGCCGGGGTGCCAACGCTGCCGCCGCTTCAGCTCCCCCGTCTCCGGGTCGACGACGGGCGGCAACTCGAGGACCGGGTAGTACCGCGGCCCCTTGCTGGTCTGCTTGCGTGCGACATGACCTCGACCGGCCACAGCCCCTCCTCGTCCGGCGATCCGTTTCGGGGTACTGCCGCAGGCACCTTGCGGCACCGGGCAGCATGCTTCATCATAGCCGATGACTGACGATTACCGGTGACCACCAGACGACTTCAGGGAGAGCGCCTTGGCCAAGCGGGGCAGCAAGCGACCGAACATCCCCGACCCCGAGGTCCAGCCGACCATCAAGCCCGAGGAAGCCTTCGTCCTGCTCGGCTGCGGGCGCAGCAACGGGTACCAGATGATCAGAGACGGTTCCTTCCCGGTGCCGGTCCTGCGCCTCGGCCAGCGTATCCGGGTGCCGACCGCGCCGCTGCTGGAAGCCCTCGGCCTGCGTCCGAGCGCTAGCAGCCGCTCCGATGCCGCCTGAGCACGCCAGCATCCGGCTACCCCGGGGCGCGGCGCGGGCGGCGACGTGCCGACGCGTCGCCGTTGGCGGGGAAGCGCGCCTCCAGCGCCGCGATTCGAGCCTCCAGCTCGGCGATCTTGTCCTGGCGCACACCGCCCCGCGGCCGGCGTCGGCCGCTGCGCTGGGTCTTCGGCCGGTCCTCGTAGTGGCCGACCCGCTCGAACAGCTCCTCGGCCTTGACGCCCAGGACCGGCGCCAGGTTGTAGAGCACGTTGTCCTTGGGGTTGGGCACTTCCCACGGTCCGTCGGTGACCCGCCGCATGCCGCCGCGCTCCAGCACCTTGTACATCTCCGCCGACATGTCCGCCTGGGCCGCCACCTCGGCCTGCTTCAGGTTGCGCTGGTGGCGCAGCCCCGTGATCCACGCGCCGAACTGCTGCCAGCGCGATATCTCCTGGTCCTCGTCGGTGTGCTGATGGTGCTGGTCTAGGTTCGCCATGCCGTCCTCGCTCGGCTGGGTGTTGACAGTTACCGGTGATTAACGCTGACAGCGGGAGTATGCCACAGCAATGCGCGTCGGCATACCACCGGTAGCAGCTTGCCCCAGTATGCCGACAATCGTCGTCGGTGACTACCGGTCATCTTTCGAGGTGTTATTGACGATGACCAGTGATTACCTGTAATCTGTACCCGAAAGGAGGGCCGCCTCTTGTCCACCCTGATGCAGATCAACGCGAAAAAGCTCCGGGAACTGCGCCGGAACACCGGCCTGTCGATCGAAGCGTTCGCCGCCGAGGCCGGCGTCAGCGACCAGACGGTCCGGCGCTGGGAAGGCGGGATGCTGCACCAGCGCACCCCCCGCGTCACCCGGCTCAAGGCCATCACCGACGCGCTGTCCCGCCTGCTCGGCGACCAGATCCTCCCGAGCGACCTCCTCCAGGAGCCGACCCGGACAAAGCGGCGCGTCAAGCCGCAGCCCGACACCCAGCCCACCGCCGAGGGCGACGCCAAGGCGGCGTAGCCACTTCGACCCAGAAAGACGAGAACCCCCCGCCGGCCAAGACAGGGGGCCCTCAACACCCAGAAGGCACCTACGAACAGCACCGAGGAGAAGCCTAGCACATGGCTATCACCATCGAGGACGTGGAGCGCTTCCGCGCCGCCGACCTCCGGTCCGTGATCCTGGCGCGCCACCGCCAGGTGGTCCGCGACGCCACCGCGACGGCTGCCTTCGGCGAGATCGTCTACACCGTCACCGGCCAGGCCGTCACCGTGCGCCAGGTCCCCGGCGGCTACACCGCCACCCATGACTGCCCCGACTGCGCCGCCGGCCACCCCTGCTTCCGGGCCCTGGCCGCGGTCGACGCGGAGGGCACCGAGCGGTTCATCCTCCAGTGCGAGGCCACCTACCACGCGCTCAAGGTGGAGGCGGCTCGGTGACCCCCGACCAGGCCGTCCGGCTGCTCTCGGTCGAGGAGTGGCCCCCCAAACTCGAGCACTGGCCACCGCGCGACAAGAACCGCTGGCAGCCGGGCATGCACCTCGTCGGCCGGATCGAGGCCGTCATGACCTTGCCTCGCCCCGACGGCTCCAAGAAGCGCGGCGAGCCCTACACCGCCCTGTACGTGCGCCGCTCCAGCGACCAGCGCCTGGTCATGTTCCACGGCTGGCACACCGCCGCCGAGGACCTCGACGGCATGCACCCCGCCCCCGGCCTGCTGTTCGCCTGCGTCTACCGCGGTGAGCGGGACAACGGCTTCGAGGACTTCAAATACCTGGTTTGCCCCGACGACGCGCCGCCCGCGCGCCAGCAGACCCGCCAGGCCGGCGGCCGGCCCACCGAGGCCCCGCCGAGCCCAGCGCCCGAGACCAAGGAGGCTTCCCCCTCTCCGGTCTCGGGGTCCAACCGGCGGCCCACCACGATCGCCGGAGCCCGAACCTACGTCCAGGCCCAGCCGGCCCCGTGGCGGGAGCGCTTCACGCAGATCCTCGGCGACGCGCGGGCCGGCGGGAAGGTGGGGGATCGGCTCTCGCTGGAGCAGATCCAGGGGCTGATCGCCGAGACGCACGCCGCGATGGCCAGGGACGAGGCCGCATGAGCCGCGACGTGCCCTGGATCATCGCGGGCGCGGTCGTCGCCGCAGTGATCCTCGGCATCGGGCTCGCGCCGGACATCCGGGCGTGGTGGCGGGATCGGAGGCGGTCCGATGGCTGAGCCCACCCTGCCAGCCATGATGCCGGCCGATGGCGCCTCCTACCACGTCATCGGTCTCCGGTGCTGGGCACAGCCAGATCAGCCCCCACCGGGCGTCGAGCCGTTCTGGAACTCCTGCGGCGCCGAGCCCGCCCCCGACCTCGGACTGTGCGCCCACCACCTCGCCGCCATGTTCCCGCCGGAGGTTCGCGCCCATGCGCCGCGTCCCTGACCCCAGCCAGAGCGCCCTGTTCGCCGAACCCGAGCCGGCCCGCCGCGCCGACGGGGACCCCAACCTCCCCATGGCCAGCCACACCTACCTCCGACGGGACGCGCGTCCCACCTCCGAGGCGGCGGCCGTCGAGGCGCTGCCCCGGAGCGGCACCCAGCGCGCCCGCGTGCTGGAGATCATCCGCGCCGCCGGGCCGACCGGGCGGACCGACCAGGAGACCGCCACCATCCTCGGCCTGGCGGAGAACAGCGTCCGGCCGCGGCGGCTGGAGCTGAGCGACCCGCCCCGCGACGACATGCCTCGGCTGGACATCGACTCCGGCCAGCGGCGGCGGACCCCAGCCGGCAAACAGGCGGTCGTCTGGGTCGCCATTGAGCATGCCGAGGAGGTGGCGCGCGGTGCGTGACGCCGTCGAGGTCGAGCAAGAAGTGCCCAAGCCGGGCCTGCTGGAGAGCGTGGACTTCGTGGCGCTGCTCCGGGTGCTGGCGTGGATGTTCGGCGCGGTGCTGCGGAGGCTGCTATGACCACCGCCTGCCAGCTCTCCCTCGACGGGCACGCCTCCCGGGCCCGGACCGCCGCGCCGGCGTTGCCGCTGCGCCCATATCAGCGTGAGGCAATCGACGCGATCGACCAGCGGGAGCTGCTGGGCGTCACCCGCCAGCTCGTGGTGCTCCCAACCGGCGGGGGCAAGACCCTGGTGGCCGCGCACCTGATCGCCGAGCGACAGCAGCGCGCCGCCTCGACCGGGCGAGGGAGCGGCCGGGCGCTGTTCCTGGCCCATCGGGACGAGCTGATCCAGCAGGCTGTCGACAAGTTTCGGCAGGTCGCCCCCGGCCTTGAGGTCGGTGTCGTCAAGGCCGAGCGAGACGAGGTCGGTGCCGATGTGGTCGTCGCGTCGGTCCAGACGCTCGCGCGACCGTCGCGTTTGGCCCGGCTGGAACCCAACTTCGACCTAGTCGTTGCCGACGAAAGCCACCATGCCGTCAGCCCCACCTGGGTCGGGGTGCTGTCGGGGCTCGGCGCGATGCGCGACGACGGCCGCGGGCCGCTGCTGCTGGGCATCACCGCGACGCCGGAACGCTCCGACCGGGTGGGGCTCGGGCAGGTCTGGCAGGAGATCGTCTACAGCCGCTCGATCCTGGAGATGATCACCGACGGCTACCTGGTCGACGCCCGTGGGCTGATCGTCTCCACCCCGGCCGACCTCGCCCGCCTGCGCATCAGCCACGGTGACCTGGTGGACGCCGAGCTCGGCGCGGAGTTGGTCCGATCCGGCGCGCTCGGCTCCATCGCCGAGGCGTACGCCACCCACGCCCGCGACCGCAAGGGGGTGGCCTTCACCCCGACCGTGGAGACCGCCTACTCGCTCGCCGAGGCGCTGGTGGCCGAGGGCATCCCCGCCGAGGGTGTGGACGGCACCACCCCACGCGAGCAGCGCCGCGCGATCCTCGGACGCCTCCACGCGGGCCAGACACAAGTTGTCTGTAATGCGCAGATTCTTACAGAAGGCTGGGACGAGCCGTCGATCTCGTGCGTGCTTATCGCCCGGCCAACGAAGAGTCGTCCGCTTTACATACAAATGTCCGGCCGCGGATTGCGGATCTATCCAGGCAAAACGGACTGCATTGCCGAAGGGCAACGTGTCCTCACTGACCGCGGGCTCATTCCAATCGAACGAATCACGCGGGAAATGAAGGTATGGGACGGCGTCGAGTTCGTCTCGCATTGCGGTGCCATATCGCGCGGCGAACAGGAGGTCATCACCTATGCCGGACTCACCGCAACCCCCGACCACAAGGTCTGGACCCCCGACGGTTGGCAGCCCTTCACGGAATGCGCAGCGAAAGGGATCCCGATCGTCGTCACTGGAGACGGTTGGAACACGCTTCGGGAGACTGATGGTCATCGACGCGACGCCGGTCATGAGGAATGGCAAGTCGTATCTGATGGTGCGCTGCACGACCTGCGGCAGCGAGGGCCTGCGCCAGTGGGGTTGCCTTCGACAGGGATTGGCGGGCTGCCGGTCATGCGGACACTCGAGGCGCGTTCCGAAGTGGCTTGCGCATCGCTGTGCTGTAGCGAAGCAACGCTGTACGAATCCCAACGACAGATCGTTCCCACGCTATGGGGGCAGGGGGATCGAATTTCGGTTCGAGTCACCACTGGCGATGGGGTTATGGGTGATGGAGCACCTGGGGCTTCACCAGGATCTGGAGCTCGACCGCATCGACAACGATGGGCACTACGAACCGGGGAACTTGCGCTATGCGACCGGGGCGCAAAACCTTGCCAACAGCCGCAAGCAGCGCGTCAGCGCGCAGTTTCACGACTTCAGGATGAAACATCCGGAGGTGCGCTACGCGGATGCGACCCTGCGGCGCTTCCTTCTCCAGGGCATGACGCCGACGCAGATCATCGCGCGGTGGCACCAACCTTCGACCAAGCCAAAAGGCGTGTATGGGATCTTCTCAACTGCGGACCCCGTCATCGCTTCACGGTTGAAGCGCTCCTCGTCTCAAACTGCCTGATCCTCGACGTGGCCGGCGCTACCGCGCGGCTCGACCTGATGACCGTGGCCGACCTCGCCGGGCTCTCCAAGAAAGAGGTCGAGGGCCGCACCATCGCCGAGGCGGTCGCCGCCAAGCAGGCGCGGGAGGCCAAGGAGCGGCAGAGCACCGAGGCGCTGAAGGTGGCCACCGAGACCGCCGCCGCGTCGCTGTTCCGCTCGAAGCTGCGCTGGGTCCAGGCCGGCACCGACTTTGTGCTCTCGGTCGACGGCGGCATGATCCGCCTGGAACCCGAGGCCGGCAGCGGGACTTGGCGGGTGCGCCGCGACCTGCGGGACGACCGTAGCGTGGTCGCCGAGGGGCTGAGCCTTGAGTACGCGCAGGGGCTCGGCGAGGACCAGGTCCGCCAGCTCGGTGCCTGCACTCTCGCATCCGCCGATGCGCCCTGGCGGGAGCGGCCACCGACCGACAAGCAGCGCGCCTTCCTGGAGCGCAAGCGCATTGCCATCCCCGACGGTGCGACCCGCGGGTGGGCCGCCGACAAGATCACCGCCCTGATCGCAACCTCGCCGACCAGGCCCAAGAACCGCAGCGAGAGACGCCGATGAGGGGAGGGGGGACATGCCGCGTTATATCCGGCCGTACAAGCTGTTCGTCGGCGCCTTCGTGCCGAACTGGCTCCTAGAGCGCACCGAGATCTCGGCTGGTGCCAAGCTCTGCTTCGCCAGGCTCGCGCAGTACGAGGGTGCAGAGGGCGAAGCCAGGCCAGGCCAACAAACCCTCGCCAGAGAACTTGGAGTGGGCGAGCGCATGGTCCGCAACTACATCCAAGAACTTGAGCGGGCCGGGCTCATCGAGGTCGAACAGGTCGGACTAAACAAGGTCAACCGCTACAAGTTCCTTGAACACGCCTGGATGGGCTTTGGCGATGAACCCGCCGAGGGCATTTCCGGTCAGGACCGGAAAGATGCTTCCGGTCCTGACCGGAACGATGTTGCTGGTCCAGAGCGGAAGGATAGTTCCGGTCCTTCCAATGAAGAGAATCAAAGAAGAGAGACAGGCGCTGACGCGCCTGAGTCTCCGTCTGACGATCCTTCCCTCTTCCAGGCCCCCGGTCTTCCTGAAGGCTCCCCGGGGAGCCATGGTTCCCCCTCCCCCCATGGCGGCGGCCCCCCTCCCCCGAGCGTTTCGCAAAACCGATATAGCAGAAAGAAGACAGGAACCGCCGAGGACGTGCAAAGAGTACATGAGGCGTTTCAGCGGGGGACCGACTCCCCGCGCGCCAAGCTCACCGATGCGCGGCGCCGCAAGATCACCGCGCGGCTGCGCGAGGGCTACACGCCCGAGCAGCTCATCACCGTCGTGACCGACGGCTGGCGCGCCGACCCCTGGACGGGGCGGGTCGACAACAACGACCTGGTCATCCTGCTGCGCGACGGCCCGCAGGTCGAGAAGTTCCTGAAGCTCGCGGCCAAGGCCAAGGTCACCACCAACGGCAACGGTCGCCACGCCGCCGATGAGGAAGCGGTGCTGCGCGAGGCCCGCGAGTTCAACGCCCGCCAGGAGGCTCGCCGTCGCGCCGCCACCACCACCCCGCGCGGCCGGCAACTCGCTGCCGAGCTCGCCGCCAGGAAGGGAGCCAGCCAGCAGTGACCGTCCACTCGCTCAACGGCAACGGCAGTCGCACCGGCCACCGCCGGCCGGCCCCTGCCCCGTTGCTCAACCAGCCACCCCCGCACAACGTCACCGCCGAGGAGAGCACGCTTGGGGCGGCGCTGCTGGCGACCCACGCCTGCGACTGGTTGCTGGCCAACCTCCGGGCTGAGGACTTCTACCGGCCGGCACACCGGACCGTGTACGAGGCGATCGCCCAGCTTGCCGGGGATGGCGCTCCGGTGGACGCCACCACGGTCGGCGCGGCACTCCAGGTGACCGGCCAGCTTGCCGATGTGGGCGGCCACCAGTTCCTGCTGCGCCTGGTCGAGGCGGTTCCGACCGCCTCCAACATCGGTTACTACGGCCGGATCGTGCGGGAGGCCGCCCGGCTGCGCCGCGTCATCGACTTCGGCCTGCGGGTCCTGGCACTCGGCTACGAGGAGGGGGCTGCCCCCGACCGGGCACTCGGCCTGGTGCAGGGGTGGTTGGACGAGTTGGCCCGCGACGGCCAGGAGATCGGCCTGCGGCCCGCGGACCTGCTGGAGGCGATCCGGGAGCGCCAGCGGGCCAAGGAATCCGGCAGGGTGGCCTCCTGGGGGATCAGGGCGCTGGACGCCATCACCGGGGGCCTTCCCGCCGGCAACGTGATCGTGCTCGCGGCCCTGACGAGCATGGGCAAGTCCAGCCTCGCCATCCAGGTGGCGGCGCACAACGCTGACCGGGGGCACGTGCTGTACGTGACGTACGAGATGACGCCGGCCGACACCGGCAAGCACACCTTCGCGCAGGTTGCCGACCTCGGCCTTGCGGAGGCGGCGGCGTTCTTGGACACCGACGGCCTGCGGGGGGCCCGGGAGGCGCACAACGCGCTGGACCTGACGGTCTACCGGCACTACCCGGACGCGGCACGGCTGCTGCATGAGGTCCGCGGCCTGCACGCTCGCCGGCCGCTGTCGCTGGTCGTCGTGGACTACGTGCAGAAGGTCCCGGCAACGGACGGTCGCCGCTACGGGACGCGCGAGCAGGAGGTCGCCGAGGTGTCGAGAATCCTGAAGGAGCTGGCGATCCGCTGCGACGTGCCGGTCCTGGCGGTGGCGCAGCTCAATCGCGGCGCGGTTGGGCGCCGTCCCGGCCTGGCCGACCTGCGCGAGTCGGGCGCGCTTGAGCAGGACGCCGACTTCGTGGTGTTCATCCACAAGGACGAGCGGGGTGCCACCAGCGCTGACCTGCTGGTCGACAAGAACCGTATGGGACCGCTGGACGAGTGCCGGCTCCGCTGGTACCCGAACAAGGCGACGTTCGGGGAGCTTTAGTCTATCCGACGCTGGAGATTATTGACGATTACCGGTGATTACTATAGTCTTGTTCCCGCCTAGAGAGCATCACTGAACAGGAGACCACATGACGCTTTCCCGCAGGACTCGCCGGCCGCCCCGGCCGCCGAGCAACTCACCCTGGCGCCCGACGGCCAGGGCATGACCACCGCCCCGCCGACCCGGGCCACCGGCACCGAGACCGCCACCGGCTTCCCCTGCAAGCCGGGCGACCTCCTGATCGAGGGTCGTCGGCCCGCCACCTGGCTCGATGAGGCGATCGCCCGCGAGCACGCGATCACCCGTCGGATGGGCCTGCTGAGCAAGCCCGCGAAGAGAGGGGCCGCCGGTGCCGCCTGAGACCGCCGAGTGCGTGCTGCGCGACCTGCTCGAGGCGCGCGGCCACGAGGTGGGGGAGGGGACATCGTGAAGGCCGACGACGTGGACGCCGTGGTCGACCTCGGCCGGATGGCGCTCGCCTTCGGGCGTATCGACCGGATCACCTTCTACGAGGACGGGGGGACGCCGGAGTCCGACAGCGACCACACGGTCATGCTCGGGCTGGTCGCGTGCGCCTTCGCGGCCCGGCACCTGCCCCACCTCGACCTTGGCCGCATCGCGCAGTACGCGCTGGTCCATGACCTCGTGGAGGTGTACGCCGGCGACACGCCGACGCTGCGGATCAGCGCCGACCAGAAGGCCGCCAAGCGGGAGCGTGAGCAGGACCCGCTGGAGCGGATCTCGCGGGAGTTCGGGGACCGACTGCCGTGGGTGGCCGACACGATCCACCGCTACGAGCGGCAGGGCGACCGGGAGAGCCGCTACGTCAAGGCGCTCGACAAGCTGCTGCCCAAGATCACCCACCTGCTCAACGGTGGTGTGACGCTCCAGCAGCAGGCCATGGGTTGCGACGAGCTGGTCGCCCGCTACGCCGCCCAGGGTCTCGAGCTGCTCGGCTACGCGGCCGACTTCCGGCCGCTGCTGGAGCTGCGGGCCGCACTGGTCCGGCAGGTGCTGACCACCGTTCGGGACGGTGACGCCGCGTGATCGGCTCGCCGCCGCCCAGGGTCGACCCGGCCGCCGCGGTGGAGATCCGCCTGATCGGCGCGCCCGAGGTCGTCGAGGAGGCCGCCTACCGGCTCCTGGCGCTGTTCGCCTTCCAGCGCTGGAGCGGCCCCCACCCCTCCCGCAAGACCCCCGGCCAGGTCCGGTACTACCTGACCGGCCGGCTCCTGCACCCCATCGACCCCGATCCCGCCCCGTCGGGGGGTGAGCGGCTATGACCGCCAGGGCCGGCCGGGTCTGCTGGGTCGACTCCGACTGGGACCGCGCCAACGCCTCTGACCGGATCAGCCGCTACGGCGCCTACCTGCGCGGCCACACCGAGCTGTTCAACCCTTGGCAGGACGCCCCGAGCGGCATCACTGAGGATCCGGGGGAGTTCGCGATCGCGGCGTTCCGGGTCGCCTGCGGGCCGATCATGAGCCCCGGCTACGTCCGCTGGCATTCGCGCGTGCTCGACCAGACCGTCAGCTACGGCGAGGACCCCGACCCTGACCGGCTGATCCTCAAGGTCTCGCTGCCCACCTCCCTGCCGCTGTGGCTGGGTTCCCCGTGGTGGGGCTGGACCGCCTACATGGGCCGGGAATGGTCCGAGCCGGAGGACGCCAAGCATGCTGCGCTGGCGCGGCTGGAGCTGCGCTGGCCCCTGCCAGTGACCACCCTGCCCCGCCCACGGCCGCCGGCCAGGACGGGCCAGCCCAACCTGCAGGATGCGAAGGCGGCGGTGGGGGCGCTAGTCGCGACGATCAACGCCACCGCCGGGCCGGTGCTGGCCAGCCTGGAGGGCGGTGAGCGCCGGTGACCGCGACCCTGTCCCACCGCGCGCTGGTGAGGTCGCTAGCCGGCCACTTCGCGTCCCGCCAGCGGCCCCCGCTGATCTTCACCGAGGTCGCCCTGGAAGGCTCCTACGGCAGCCACGGCCGCCTGGACGTGGTGACGCTGACGATCGGCCGCAACTACACCCACTTCCCGCTGTGGGGCTACGAGGTCAAGGCCACCCGCAGCGACCTGCTGCATGACCTGGCCGAGCGGAAGTGGGAGCGCTACTGCGGCCCGCTGCACCGCCTCCATTTCGCGTTCCCAGCCGGTCTGGCCTCCCTTGACGAGATCCCCGCCCCGTGCGGGGTGCTGCTGCTTGGCGTCAACGGCTGGCGGCACGCCCGCGCAGCCCGCGACCTGGACGGCCACGGGACCGGCCCGCGGACCGACACGTGGCTGCGGCTCCTGCTACGCGTGCAGACCGAGCTGCGAGTGGAGCGAAAGCGCGAGACGCGCGGGGACCGGCTGCGCCGGCTGGCCAGGATCCAGGAGGACCACGAGCTGGCCGGCGAGCTGTCGGCCCGCTTCCACAAGGCGCTCCGCGAGTTGGAGCGGGACCGGTCGAACCTGGAGTGGCAGCAGCGGCAGGCCCGGGGGCTGGAGGCAGCCGCCAAGGATGCTCCGGCGGTCCTGGACGCGCTCGGGGTGATCCTGGAGCAGGCGGCCACGGCGATGCACGGCCCGCTCGGCTACGCTCCCAGTGGCCGGCGCGCCACCGAGGCCCGCCAGAAGATCCTCGACCTCGCCGCGCGCCTCCGCCCTGACCGGCAGGCAGGTGGCCTGTGATCGACGCCGACCGCGCCAGCCGGGTTCCCGAGGTCCTGGACGCCGGCCGCGCGCTGAACCGGACCGGCGCGGCGGCCGACCGGGTCGGGGTCACCGACCAGCTCCTTGCCGGCCTGGTCGAGTCCTGCAGGCGGCTCGGCATCCCGACCGGAGCGCAGACCGGGGTCGCGTACGCGCTCGGGGTCGTCCACACGTTGGATCTGCTGGAACAGCACCTTGAGCCTAGGTCCTGCCTGGACCTCCATGTGTACGCGCTGTACTGCCGCGCCGCGCTGCTGGCCGACCGGCCCGACCCGAAGGAGCGGCCGTGAGCGTCACCATCGACGCCGGCTTCGAGTGGCTGGACTTCTTCTGCGGCGCCGGCGGGAGCACGACCGGGCTGATCGCCGCCGGCGCCACGGTGCGGCTGGCCGCCAACCACTGGCCGTTGGCGATCTCCAGCCACTCGGCCAACCACCCCGGTGTGGACCACAGCATCGCTGACCTGTGCCTGGTCGACTTCCACGCCTACCCGTCCACGTTCGCGCTGTGGGGCTCGCCCGAGTGCTTCCCTGCGGGGACGCTGATTCTCACCCGGCGAGGCTTGGTGCCGATCGAGGAGGTGCACGTCGGCGACCACGTGCTGACGCACCGGCGCCGGTGGCGGCGGGTCGCGGAGACGATGCGGCGCCGGTCCGATACCGTGATCGTCCGAGGCGCCGGCCATCATGGCGGGCTGGAGACCACCCCCGAACACCCGTTCTACGCCAGGACGGCGCGGCAGGTCTGGAACAACGACCTGCGGCAGTACCGCCGCCACCTCGGCGAGC
>WNGB01002289.1_pt1 | contig 31024 bp, 30 predicted proteins | sample 5400681 | NCBI WGS metagenome assembly WNGB01 (sample SAMN13153367, study PRJNA577476) | soil metagenome | isolation source: 115 cm soil or saprolite under grassland replicate 2 | place: USA:California | collected 2016-06-15
AGGAGAGCTGGTCGACCATGGTGTTGATGGTGTTCTTGAGCTCCAGCAGCTCGCCGCGCACCTCGACGGTGATCTTGCGGGAGAGGTCGCCCTTGGCAACCGCGGTGGTGACCTGGGCGATGTTGCGGACCTGCGTGGTCAGGTTGCCGGCGAGCTGGTTGACGTTGTCGGTCAGGTCCTTCCAGGTACCGGACACGCCCTTGACGTAGGCCTGGCCGCCCAGCTTGCCCTCGGTGCCCACCTCGCGCGCGACCCGCGTCACCTCGTCGGCGAACGACGAGAGCTGGTCGACCATGGTGTTGATGGTGTCCTTCAGCTCGGCGACCTCGCCGCGGGCCTCGACCGTGATCTTCTGCGACAGGTCGCCGCCGGCGACCGCCGTGGTCACCTGGGCGATGTTGCGGACCTGCGTGGTCAGGTTGAAGGCCAGCTGGTTGACGTTCTCGGTGAGGTCCTTCCAGGTTCCCGCCACCCCCGGGACCGTAGCCTGGCCGCCCAGCTTGCCCTCGGTGCCCACCTCGCGCGCGACCCGCGTCACCTCGTCGGCGAACGCGCGAAGCTGGTCGACCATGGAGTTGACGACCTCGCCGATGCGCTGGAACTCGCCCTTCATCGGGCGGCCCTCGATCGACAGCGCCATCTGCTGGGTGAGGTCCCCCTGGGCCGCGGCGGAGATGACCCTGGCGACCTCGCCGGTGGGCCGGGCCAGGTCGTCGATCAGCGAGTTGACCGCGTCGACCGCGGTCGCCCAGGTGCCGGTGGGGTGGCCGAGCTGGACCCGCACCGTCATGCGGCCCTCCTGCCCGACCACCTTGGCGACCCTCGCCAACTCCCGGCTGAAGCCCGTGTTCTGGTCGACCAGGTCGTTGTAGGCGCGGGCCACCTCGCCGGCGAGGCCTGGCCTACGGGTGTCGAGCCGGCTTGCCTCGCCCGCCTTGGCGGCGGTCAGCGCGACCAGCAGGTCCTGGAGGAACCGCTCGGTGCTCTCCCCGCTCGCGGAGCCGCCGACATGGTCGAGCCGCGACCCGGTGGCGGTCGTGGACTGCCTGGATGCGCTCATCGTCTGCTCCAAGCCGGACGCCGGAGCAGACGCACAAAGGCCAGCTCCATGACACCCCTCTCCGTCACGAGCCAGCCCCTGTTACGTACCGGTAACAGTCTACGGCGTCCGGGGCAACGCCTCCAAGGCGGATTCCCTCCGGTCGGTGGCCCGCCTCGGAGGTGGCCGGCCCTTCCCTGGTCACGGCGTGTTTTGGAGGGCGCCGTCCAGGGTAGGGGCTGCGGGTCGGGCGGTCTTTCCGCCAGCCCCCTCCCGCCCGGCCAGACGGCGCCACGGACCCCGTCGACGCCACCGGATCGGCATTTCGCCGGTCGATTTCCGCTGCCCGGGATCGTCTAGGATTCCGGTCATGGACTCTGCGCCCTCCTACTGGCAGGACAGCCTGCCCTCGCCGCCGCGACCCCGCCCGTCCCTGCCGGGCGACCTGGAGGTCGACGTGGCGATCGTCGGCGCCGGCTACACGGGGCTCTGGACCGCCTACTACCTGGCCAGAAGCGACCCGCGCCTGCGCGTGGCCGTGCTGGAGCGGGAGACCGCCGGCTTCGGCGCGTCCGGGCGCAACGGCGGCTGGTGCTCGGCGCTGTTCCCCGCCAGCACCGCCAAGCTCGCTCGCATGGCCGGACGCGGGGCCGCGATCGCCATGCAGCGGGCCATGCAGGCCACGGTCGACGAGGTCGGCCGCGTGGTCCGGGCCGAGGGCGTCGACTGCGACTGGGCCAAGGGCGGCACGGTGGTGGCGGCCCGCTCGCCGCTCCAGTTGGCCAGGGCGGAGCACAAGGTGGCCGAGGCGCGCTCGTTCGGTTTCGGCGAGGAGGACCTGCGATTGCTCGGCGCCCAGGAGGCGCGCGCCATGCTGGGTGCGACGGACGTGCTCGGCGCCACCTGGACGCCCCACTGCGCGGCGATCCATCCGTTGCGCCTGGCCCGCGGCCTGGCGGAGGTGGTCGACCGGCTGGGCGTCCAGCTGTTCGAGGGCACCGAGGTGACCTCGATCGAGCCGGGCGTGGCGCGCACCGCCGCCGGGGTGGTCCGCGCCAGGCACGTGGTGCGCGCGACCGAGGGCTACAGCCCGGCCCTCCCCGGCCAGCGACGGGCGGTCGCCCCGGTGTTCTCGCTGATGATCGCGACCGAGCGTTTGGAGGACGAACACTGGGAAGCGATCGGCCTGGCACGCCGGGAGACCTTCTCGGACCACCGCAACGTGATCATCTACGGCCAGCGGACGGCCGACGGCCGCCTGGCGTTCGGCGGCCGCGGCGCGCCGTACCACTTCGGCTCCAGGGTCCGGCCGGAGTTCGACCGGGAACCGGCCGTGTTCACCAAGCTCCAGCGGGTGCTTGTGGGGCTGTTCCCGGTGCTGGCCGGGGTGCGGGTCACCCACACCTGGGGCGGCCCGCTCGGCGTCCCGCGCGACTGGTGCGCGTCGGTCGGGCTGGACCGGTCCACCGGGCTGGCCTGGGCCGGCGGCTACGTCGGCGACGGTGTCGGCACCAGCAACCTCGCCGGCCGCACGCTCGCCGACCTGATCGCCGGGCGCGACAGCGAGATCGCGCGGCTGCCCTGGGTCGGGCACCGCTCGCGCCCCTGGGAGCCCGAGCCGCTGCGGTGGATCGGTGTCAACGGCGCGCTCCGGCTCGCGCTGTGGGCGGACCGCTCCGAGGCGCGCAGCGGCCGTCCCTCGCGCGCCGCGGCCGCGCTTGGCCGCCTGACCGGCGACTGAGCGGCCGCCGGCCGCGGGCATTCCCGCCAGGAGCCGCCGCTCAGCCGGCGGTGACGAGCGGGACCACGAGCAGGAACGTGGGGAGCGCGATCAGCGCGAGGGCGGTGAGGTAGGCGGCCAGGGGAAGCCACGCCGGCAGGGGCGCCGGCGGGTCGACCAGGCGCCGGACGCGCGCGACCAGCGGGCCCTGGGTGGCGCTCAGCGCGCCGGCCGGGGCGACCGCGCTGGTCGAGGTGGCCACCTCGACCAGCGCGGTGGCGAGCACGCGGCGCTGGTGGCTGCGGCAGGCGCAGTCGTCGGCGAGCATCTCGATCAGCATCGACACCGCCTGGTGCGCCCTGGCCACCCACGGGACCCAGGGCAGCGCCGAGTACAGCGCACGGAACGGCAGCACCACCAGGTCGTGGCGGGCGCGGGTGTGAGCGTTCTCGTGGGCGAGCACGGCGGCGACCTGCTGGTCGTCCAGCAGGTGCAGGGTGCCGGCGCTCAGCACCACCCGCGGCCGCAGCAGGCCGGGCAGGCAGTAGGCCATCGCGGCGGGATGGTCGAGCACCCGGGCGTGCCGGGAGGCCGGGTAGGGCCGCGCGACCAGGTCGATCATACGGCGCTGCCGGGTGCGCGAGCGCAGCGTGCGGATGGTGGCGACGACCAGACCGCCGGCCAGCCGGCCCGTCAGCACGATTGCCCAGAGCAGTCCGGCGACGTTGAAGACGCCGAGCCCGGCCAGCGGGTGGCCCGCCAGTGTCTGGGTGGCGAGCCGGTCGAGGCCGGGCAACAGGTGGGAGTGGAGCGGCAGGACTGCCAGGGCGAGACCGGCGCCGACGCCGGCCAGCCCGCTGGCGAGGCCGATCGCCTGCCACAGGACCAGGCCCGCGGCGGGCGCCCGCTGAGGCCAGGTCGACCTCGCGAGCAGCGCCGGTACCGGGCAGACCAGGACCCCGGCGAGCGCGCTCAGTCCCAGGACGGTGGTCACGGCCCACTCTCCTGCCGGTCGGGCGAGTCGCCGAGGAGCGCGCGGCGGAGCACCTCCGCCTCTTCGGGCGACACGGCGTCCACGAAGCGCACCAGGGCGGCGTCGCGGTCACTGGCGCGGCCCAGGGCGTCGAGCATCAGCTTGGCGGCGTAGGCCTCGCGGGTGGCGATGGGCGCGTAGCGGTGGGCGCGGCCCTCGCGGAGCCGCCGCACCAGCCCCTTGCGCTCGAGGCGGTCCAGAACGGTGAGCACCGTGGTGTAGGCGAGCGGGCGGGTGGCGCCGAGCCGGTCGGAAACCTGCCGCGCGGTCGCCGTGCGGAGCACCCCCCTCCCGCCTCCGTCGGACGTCGCGGCGGTCAGGTCCCAGTCGGCGGTCAGGTCCCAGAGCGTCTCCATCACCGCGCGCTCGAGGTCTCCGAGCCGAGCCACGGGCACGCTGTTCCTTTGTGTGACCATGGCGAGATTCTAGCCGACGAACTTTTACATATGGTAGAACTTCTACGTGATGTAGAAGCCGGCGCCGCCGCCGGGGACGGTGGCGGCACGGCCCGGCCAGGCAAGGAAGTCGGTCTACCATGTACGACCTGCTGCTCGACGGGCCCGCCGTTCCAGCTGAATTCTGGTCGTGGCGGCTGTGGGCTGCCTGTCGGCAGGCCGACCGCGACCTGTTCTTCTCGCCCGACGGCGAGCGCGGCTCGGCCAAGCGTCGTCGAGAGCGTGCCGCCAAGGCGATCTGCACCACCTGCATGGTCCGTGAGAGCTGCGCCGCCTACGCGATCGCCAACCATGAGCGGTACGGCGTCTGGGGCGGCCTGTCCGAGCACGAGCGCGAGCTGATCTGGCGCGACGAGGGGACCAGGGCCGCCTCGTAGCGCCGTTGGGACGCCCCGGAGCGGGACGTCCCGACGCGAGTCGGGCAACCCAGGCCGCTACGCGATGTCGCGGCGGCGGAGCCCAACCATGCCCCCCAGCGCGAGCACGGTGGTCGCCGCGACGAGCGCGAGCAGAGGCGCCACCCGCAGGTCGACCGCTGGAAACTGCGGCGCGTGCCGGAACGGCGACAGGTCGAGCACCCAGTCCGGCAGCTTGAACGCCTCCCCGAGCTCTCCGAGCATGAAGGAGGCGGCGAACACCGCCCACGCCACGGCGACCAGCCGCGGCAGCAGGCCGGCCAGCGCGAACGCCAGGCCACCCGAGGACCCACACGGCCGGCACCTGCGCCAGCGAGGCCTCCAGGAGCCTGGGGACCTGGCCGTGCTCGCGTCGATCATGACCGCCGACGAGGATTCGCTCACCGCCGCCGACCTCGCCGAGCGGCTCGGCGTGAGTGTCGCGGCGATCTCCGGGGCGGTGCGCTACCTGAGCCACATCGGGATGGTCTCCAGGGAGCCGGTCCCCGGCTCGCGGCGCGACCGCTACCGGCTGCCGCGGAACCCCTGGTACCAGACCAGCCTCCTCAAGGGAGAGCTGCTCGAGGCGCTGGCCGAGCTCGCCGACGAGGGCGTCGCCGCGGTGGGCACCGCAGCCACGCCCTCGGGGGCGCGGATTGCGGAGATGCGTGATTTCTTCCGCTTCCTCGAGGTCGAGCTGCAGGGGCTGCTCGACAAGTGGCGCGCGGTCAGGGCGGCACAGGAGGCGGGCTCCGGGCACCCAGGGCGCCGGCTAGGTCCGGAGGGGCGGATCCGCCAGCGCGATCGCGCATGTGCGATCCTCCGTCCGTGGCCGCGGGCACGATCCGCTTGCCGGCCTGCCCCTGGCCAGCGCCGCAGCACACAGACCGCCCGAGAGAGGACCAGCGATGTCACCCAGCAGCGCCGGGGCTGGAGACCCGCCCGTGCTCGACCATGTCAACAAGGACATCATCGAGCAGTTGCAGCAGGACGGCCGCCGCTCCTATGCCACCCTGGCCAAGGCGGTCGGCCTTTCGGAGCCGGCCGTCCGGCAGCGGGTCCAGAAGCTGCTCGACGCGGGCGTGATGCAGATCGTCGCGGTCACCGACCCGTTGATGCTCGGGTTCGCTCGCCAGGCGATGATCGGCATCCGCGCGGACGGCGACCTGCGCGCGATCGCCGACCAGCTCGCCGCCGTGGAGGAGATCGACTACGTGGTGATCTGCACCGGCTCCTTCGACCTGCTGGCCGAGGTGGTGGTGTCGGATGACGAGCAGCTGCTGGACATCCTGAACGACGGCGTCCGCTCCATCCCCGGCGTCCGCGACACAGAGGTGTTCGTGTACCTGAAGCTCGTCAAGCAGACCTACACGTGGGGGACACGATGAGCACCCGCCCTGACCTGGCCGTAGCCACCGCCGCCGAGCTGCACGTGCTCTTCGAGGGCTATGTCGGCGGCAGGGTCGCGAGCACCGTCGTGCTGGTCCTGGAGGGGGACTCGAGGATCGTGGTCGATCCCGGAATGGTCCCCGGGCAACGGGCCATCCTCGACCCGTTGGCGCGGCACGGCGTCGACCCGGGCGAGGTCACCGACGTGGTCTTCTCGCACCACCACCCGGACCACACCCTCAACGCCGGCCTGTTCCCGCGGGCCCGCTTCCACGACCACTGGGCCGTCTACCAGGACGATCGGTGGGACAGCCGGCCCGCCGAGGGAGCGCTGCTGAGCCCGTCGGTGCGCCTCATCGAGACGCCGGGGCACTCGCCGCAGGACATCACCACGCTGGTCGGGACGAGTGAGGGGATCGTGGCCTGCACCCACCTGTGGTGGTCGTCCGGCGGCCCGGCCGACGATCCGTACGCCCCCGACCGGGAATTGCTGCGCGCCGGCAGGCAGCGGGTGCTCGGCATCGCCTCGCTGATCGTTCCCGGCCACGGCCCGGCGTTCACGCCGGAGCCGTCGACGCCGCTGTGACGAGGCACGACCCGCGAGGGCCCCTCGCGGGTCGTGCGTGAGGGGGTGAAGGGTCAGCTTGCGACGTGCTCGAACTCGGGAGAGGTGAAGAGCTTGTCCCGCAGTTCCTGGATCTCGCGCTCCGGGTAGCGACGGTGGCCACCGAGCGTCCGCATGCAGGGTAGCTTGCCCTCCTTCGCCCAGCGCGCGACGGTCTTCGGCGAAACGTGCAGTAGCTCGGCCACCTCCGAACCGAGCAGATATCGCTGCCTGCTCGTCTGGTTCATACGCGACTCTCCCCAGGTTGTTGTCCCTCGTTGGGACACCTCCGTAGAACAGGATAGCTTGGACAGAACGAAAGGTGCCCGCAGCTCGCCCCGTTTCGGACAGGCTTCCGCCGCGTTCATCGCTCTGACCAGGGAAGATCCTGAGGAAAGCGATTTTGGATCAGTTGTTGCCGACGGCTCCGCTGGGCACCTCACTTTCCTGGGGAGAAGACTGGCCGTCGCCGGCGGCACCGAGCCCACCGGCTCCACCGCCCTGGGACGCCGCGGCAGCGGCGCCAGTCCCGCCCCCGATGCCGGCGCCGGCGAAGTCGAGCAAGGAGCACTTGAGCGCGGCCGCGAGCGCCAGGAGGTGGACGGTGGAGGGCCGGGTGCTCCCCCGCTCCCACTGGCTGACCGAGGACTGCCGCACCCCGAGCAGGTCGGCCAGCTCGGCCTGAGACAGGCCGGCCCGGCGGCGCGCCGCGCGGAGCGCTTCTGATAAGTAGCTCTGTTCACCCATAGCTGGCAAGCTAACAGCATTCCTATTCGTCGTCAACGTCACGGAATCCTGCATATGACCGGCATGAGCAGGCAACTGGTTTTCCGCCCCTGACCGGGCCCTCGATGCCGACGAGACGCACCGGCATCAGGAACTCTTCTATATTCGTGCAGCCGATGGACAAAGAGGAGTTCCGCCGCCAGCTCGTCGCCGCCCGCAAGGCGCGCAGGCTCAGCCAGCATGATCTCGGCCGGATGGTCGACGTGGAGCAGAGTGCCGTCACCCAGTGGGAGACGGGCAAGACGACGCCGGCCCGGGACCGCGTCTTCGCGATCGAGCACGCACTCGGCCTGCGGCAGGGAACCCTCGCGCAGTTCCTCGGCTTCGGGCCGGCGCGCGGCACCCCCGTCACCCTCCGGCAGGTCACCGTCACCGACGCCATCCTGGCCGACGAGAAGCTGACCCCGAACCAGCGCCAGCTCCTGATCGCGCTGTACCGCGAGCTGACCAGCCTCTCGCGCCGTCGCTCGGGCTAGGGTTAGTTAGCCTCTATCGCTGGCGGGTACCACCGGGGGGAGTGACGCCAACGTCCGAGCTCGGCGAAGGGGGTCCAGACTGGAGATCCAGTTCTCCGCATCCCCCGCACGCCTGGGCGACCTCCGCAGAGCGGTGCGCTCCGGGCTCGCGGGGCTTGTCTCCGACGACGACCTGGACGACCTGGTTCTGGCGCTCAACGAGGCCGCGACCAACGCGGTGCTGCATGGGTCGGGACGCGGCCATGCCGTGGAGGTCACGGTCCGCGTCAGCGGTGGATGGGCGGAGATGACCGTGCTGGACCGGGGCCGGGTCCAGCGTCCCTCGCGAGCCTGGGACGAGGAGGAACGCTCCGAAGCGGACAGCGCCCCGCACACCGGTCGGGGCCTGTGGCTGATGGGCCGCCTGGTCGACGAGGTGCGTCTGGAGCGCATCCATCCGCATGGCACCCGCGTCACCCTGCGACGGCGGGTCCACGTCCCCGCCGCCAAGGGGACCGCCGGCAACCGGCCGGCAACCGGCCCGATGACCGCATGAGCGTTGCCGGCGCGCGCAGCCATGGCATGCGCTGCCCGCTTTGCGGTAGCTTGCCTTCATGGTAACCAGCCTGGGTGAGGCGGTCCGGCGGGTCGAGGACCCGCCCATGGTGACCGGGTCCGCACGGTACACCGACGACCTGGAGATTCCCGGAGCCCTGCACGCGGTCTTCGTCCGCTCGGTCGTGGCGCACGCCCGCATCGGCGGGCTCGACACTAGCGAGGCGGCCGGCATGCCCGGTGTGGCGGCGGTGTTCACCGCTGCCGACCTCGACCTCCCGCCGATCCCTCCGGGGATGGGCCCCCCGGTCTTCTCTCGCCCGCCGCTGGCCCGCGACGTGGTGCGCTTCATTGGCGAAGCGGTCGCCGTGGTGGTGGCCGCCACCCGCGAGCAGGCGCTCGATGCGGCCGAGGTCGTCGCGGTGGACTACGAGCCCCTCCCGGTGGTCACCGACCCCGCCGCCGCCGTGGAGCCCGACGCGCCGCTGCTGTTCCCCGATCACGGCGGCAACGTCGCCGTCGAGGCGCCCTGGAAGGGCGGCCCGACCAAGATCGACGAGGCCGAGGTCGTGCTGCGCGCCCGGCTGGTGAACCAGCGGGTCGCCCCGGTGCCCATGGAGCCCAGCACCGCCGTGGCCGCACCCGACGAGCAGACCGGCGGGCTCATCATGTGGACGCCGACCCAGGCACCGTTCTTCACCCAGGCGGCGGTCTGCGGCGTACTCGGGCTGGAGCCCGAGCGGTTGCGGGTGGTCGCCCCGGCGGTCGGCGGGGCCTTCGGCGCCCGGATCGTCACCTACCCGGAGCAGGTGGTCGTGGCGGCGCTGGCGCGGCGACTGGAACGGCCGGTCCGCTATGTCGAGAGCCGCTCCGAGACGATGCTGGCCATGAGCCACGGCCGCGGCCAGGTCCAGGACGTCGAGCTGGGCGCCACGCGCGAGGGCCTGATCACCGACCTGCGCCTGCGGATCATCGCCGACGGCGGCGCCTACCCGGGCGACGCCGCCCTGATGCCGATGATGACCGTGCAGATGCTGTGCGGTCCCTACCGGATCCAGCGGGTGGAGGGCCACACCAGGACGGTGGCCACCAACACCTCGCCGATCGGCGCCTACCGAGGCGCCGGCCGGCCCGAGGCGACCTGGCTGCTGGAGCGCATGATCGACCTGCTCGCCGCCGAGCTCGATCTCGATCCCGCCGAGGTGCGGCGCCGCAACCTGCTGCCGCCCGACGCGTTCCCATACGACACCGTGGCCGGGGCGCGCTACGACTCCGGCGACTACGTGGCCGCGCTCGACCGTGCGCTCGAGGTCGCCGGCTACCGGCCGCTCCGCGCGGACCAGGCGGAGCGGCGCCGCCGCGGCGACCACGTGCAGCTCGGCATCGGGCTGTCGACCTACGTCGAGGTGACGGGGTTCGGGGCGGAGATCGGCGGCGTCAAGGTCGAGCCGGACGGGTCCATCACCGTGATCACCGGCACCTCGCCGCACGGCCAGGGCCACGAGACGGCCTGGGCGCAGCTCGCCGCCGGCACGCTCGGCGTGGAGCTCGACCAGGTCCGGGTGGTCCACTCTGACACCGGCCGGGTCCCTGGCGGCGCCGGCACCATGGGCTCCCGCTCGCTCCAGGTCGGCGGCAGCGCCGTGTTCCAGGCCAGCGAGCAGGTCCTGGCCAAGGGTCGCGAGCTGGCCGCCCACCTGCTGGAGGCGCGGGTCGAGGACGTGGTCGTCCACCCGGGCCACGGGCTGGGCGTGGCGGGCGCCCCGGCCACGGCCCTGTCATGGGCGGCGCTGGCCGAGGCGGTCACCGACCCGGCCCGGCGCCCCGAGGGCAACGACCCCGAGGACGCGCTGTCGGCCCAGGTGTCCTTCGAGCTGCCAGGCAGCACCTACCCGTTCGGCGCCCACGTGGCCGTGGTCGAGGTCGACATGGAGACCGGCCTGGTCCGGCTGGTACGGCACGTCGCCGTGGACGATTCCGGCCGGCTGCTGAACCCGCTGCTCGCGGAGGGCCAGGTCCACGGCGGCATCGCGCAGGGCGTGGCGCAGGCGCTGTTCGAGGAGGTCCGCTACGACGCGGACGGCAACAACCTGACCGGGAGCCTGGCCACCTACAGCATGCCGAGCGCCGCCGAGCTGCCGTCCTTCGAGACCGCCCGCATGGAGACGCCGTCGCCGCTCAACCCGCTCGGGGCCAAGGGCATCGGCGAGTCGGGCGCGATCGGCTCAACGCCCGCCGTCCACAACGCGGTGGTGGACGCGCTGCGCCCGTACGGCGTCACCGGCATCGACATGCCCACCACGCCCGAGCGGGTCTGGCGGGCGATCCGGGGCGCCTCAGCCCGGGACGGCCAGCGCGGCTAGCCCGGCGGTCTCGTCGACCAGGCGGTAGCGGCGGCCGCAGCCGCAGGCCAGGCCCTCGCCGAGCCGCTGCCCGCAGGTGCACGCCCAGCCGAGCCGCCGCGCGGGATTGCCCGCCACCAGGGCGTGGTCGGCGACGTCGCGCACGACCACCGCACCGGCGGCCACGAAGGCGTGGCGGCCGATGGTGACCCCGCAGACCACCGTGGCGTTGGCGCCGACGGTCGCGCCGTGGCGCACCAGGGTCGGCACCAGCTGCTCCGGGGGCTTCCTGAAGCCGACGCGGGGCGCGACGGCGTTGGTGAAGACCATGTTGGGACCGAGGAACACCTCGTCCTCGACGGTGACGCGGTCCCAGACGAGCACGGCGTTCTTCACGGTGACGCGGTCGCCGAGCCTGGCGCCTCCCTCGATGAACGCGTGGTCGCCGACGTTGCAGTCAGCCCCCACCTCCGCGCCCTGCAGAACGTGGGCGAACGCCCAGATGCGGGTCCGCGGCCCGACCTTGTCGCTCTCGCACAGCCCCATCGGGTGGACGAACACCGACGGGTCCAGCCCTTCGGCGCGGTTCTCGATCGACATGCCGGAAGGGTACGCTTCACCCCCCCAAAGGGGCCGCGGCCCGGGCGCGGTAGGGACACTGCCCGCCGGCAGTCCGCACCCGGGCACGCGGCGCCGTCAGGAGAAGTGCCGGCTCGGAGGCCGGGGAGGGACTCCGAGCCGGCGGCGAGCCAGGTCACGGGGCGGGACCTACCCGCCATTCTCCTTCCGGTGCCCATCCGCTCGGCTGGTCACCGCGGCGCCGATCCTCGCCGGGTGCCGGAGGCTGGACTCGGGGACGGGGCCGCCGTGCCGGCCTGGCGGCGCCTCCCCTGGCACGAGTCGGCCTTGCCGGCACCGCAGGCGGGAATGGTCGTCCGCGGTGCTGCCGAGCGGTTCCTGCCGTGGGCGCCGCCCTGCTCGGCCGGGGAGGCGGCGTGACCGCCCTGTCCGGCCTTGCCGGTGGCGCCCCGCCCGGTGGAGGCGGCCGCGACCGAGGGGCGCTCCTGGGTGCGTCGGCCGCCGTCGTGGCCGCCGTTGACCCCGGAGCGCCGGTCCTGGCCGCTCCCTCGGGTCCCGCCCTGGTCCCCTTGCCGCGCGGACCAGGGCTGGAGATGATGCGCCGTGCGCGATACCGAGTCGACCAGACGCTGGGCCGGCTCGGGGAGCGTACCGGTGGTGGCGGCCGCGACACCGCCGACCATCAGCACAGCCAGAGCGACCGCGACCACGGCGAGCTTGGATCCGAGGGGGCTCCTCCGTGGTGCCGCGTGGGAGACGGCACCATGGCGATCGAGCCTGGCGGTGACGAAGGTCGCCACCGCGGCTGCCTCGTCGGCCAGCTCATGGGGGTTCGCCGGGGCCGCGGCCGCTGCCAGGACGCCTGCGACTTCCGCATATCCGGGGGGAGCGTCAGCGGGGTCGAGGCGACCGGCGAGCAGCCGGTCAGCCGTGTCCTGGTCGAGGGCGAGTGGGTCCGGGCCCAGCTCGCCGATCAGCGGTCGGCGCATCTCGTGTTGCAGACCGTCTGGCCCGCTCGCCGCGTTACACCTCCGGCGCCAGGTCCGGCATGGGTGGCTGGTCGTTCACGAGCCGCTCAGCCAGCCGGCGGAGCCCCCGGTGCGCCAGCACCCGCACCGCCCCCGGCCGCTTGCCGACGATCCTGGCGACCTGGTCGACCTCCAGGCCGGCGACCACCCGCAGGGCGACCACCTCGGCCTGGTCGTGCGGCAACTCGGCGATCAGGGAGAGCGCCCGGTATGTGGAGATGTGCTCCATGGCCGTGGCCGCCGGGTCGTCGTTGGCCGCCCGCTCCGGCATCCGGTCGGCCGGCACCGGCTCGGCTGGCCGGCGGACCGTGCGGCGCCGGTGGTCGGTGGCCCGGTGCCGGGCGATGGTGAAGGTCCATGACCGGAAACGCTGCTCGTCCCCCTGGAAGCGCGCCAGGCTGCGGACCACGTCCACCCAGGTCTCGGAGGCCAGGTCCTCGGCGGCGCCCGGGACGACCACCTCGAGGTAGCGCAGCAAGCCTGGCTGGAGCTCGCGCCACAGCAGCGCGAACGCACGCTCGTCGCCGCGCACCGCGGCGGTGAGCACGCTGTCGAAGGCGGCGCCGATCACCGTTGACCCGCGACGCCTCTTTACGCCCCGGCCGGGTGCCGGGCCGACCAGTGGTCGGCTAGCAGCTCGACGGGGTCGGTGAGCAGGCGCAGCACCGGTAGCTCGCCCAGCGGGGACTCGTCGAAGGCCGGCTCGGTCTCGGTGACCGCGCTGCGCAGCTCGGCGAGGCGGCCGCGGTACCCGTCCAGGACGCGGCGCATGCGCGCGGCTGGCAGGCGATCCCGCAGCTGGACGTGCAACAGGACCAGCCCGGTCACGTGGTCGCCCTTGACCTGCGGCACCAGCACGAAGCTGCGCCCGTCGCCGCGGCCACGGGCGGCCAGCACCTGGCGCTCGGCGGCGACTCGCTGCTTGGTGCCGCGCAAGCGGTGGTCGCTGTCGGTCCGCGAGGGGATCTCCAGCGAGACCCCTCCCCGGTCGGCGACCTCGATGGTGGCGCCCTCGCCTGAGGGGTCGCCCGCGATCCGGTAGCGCGTGAAACCGGTGGCCGACGCCACGGCCGGGTCCAGCTCGGCGACTGTCCGGAGGTTCCCGTAGGCCAGCTGCTCGCGGGCGGCGCCGGCCTCCAGCAGCTCGCGGACCAGCGGGACGGTCAGCAGCGCCTCGTCCGAGCGCGAGATCCCCACGGTGACCGTCTTGGCCTGGTGCTTGATGGCGTCCACCGGCCTGGTGAGCTGGTCGATCCCAGCGGTCAGCGCGGCGGTGAGGTCGTCGAGCACCACCCTGGGCGTCCCCAGGCGGCCGTGCTCGAGCTGGTAGGCGTCCAGCGGCGCCAGGCCCTCCGCGTAGCGCAGCAGCGACGCGACCTGTAGCGCCGTGCTGGCTTCGAGCGTGCCGTCGAAGTCGCGGGCGCGCACCCGCTCGCGCAGCTCGGCCGCGATCGGGGCCAGCGCGGGCCCGAGCCGCGCCAGCGCCTCGTCGGCGCTGGCCGCCGCGGTGGTGACGCGCTCGACCGCGGCCCGCGCCTTGCGCAGCGGGAGCGCCTGCGCGTCGATCGCCAGCGCGGCCTCGTAGCCGAACAGGTGCCCCGCCATGGTCGACAGCACGTACGCGAGCGCCGGGTGGACCTCTGGCACGAACACCACGCCCGCGGCCCGGTCGAAGCGGGCCTGCCCCTGCGTGGCGATCACGATCGGTACGCCGGCGTGCGCCCGGAAGATGGCCACCTCCTTGGCGACGTCCTGGGCCGGCCCGCCGCTGATCCCCGCGGCGCACACCAGGGTCAGTGGCTCGGAGGACAGGTCGATGTGCTTCTTGTCCTCGGTGGCGTCGCATGCGATCGACTTGTAGCAGAGCTCGGAGAGCTTGATGCGGATCTCCTCGGCGGCGATCTGGTTGGGGCCGTTGCCGACGACCGCCCAGTATCGGCGCGAGGGCGCGTGCCGCTGCGCGAGCTGGCGGATCCGGTCGCGCTGGCCGAGCACGCTGGTCATGGCGGCCGGCAGCTCGCGCAGCGCGCCGAGCAGCTCGTGCTCCTGTTCGGGATCGACCTGCCCCATCGCTTCCGCCACACCGAAGGCCAACAGCGTGCCCGCCGCCACCTGGGCGTAGAACGCCTTGGTCGAGGCAACGCTCATCTCCACGTCTCGGCCGTCGGAGGTGTAGAGCACCCCGTCGGCCTTGTGGGTGAGGTCGCTGGAGCGCCGGTTGACGATCGCCAGCACCGCGGCGCCGCGCGCCCGCAGCAGGTCGACGGTGCGGTTGGTGTCGGTGGTCGTGCCCGACTGGCTGATCGCCACGACCAGCGTGTCGCGCATGTCGTCTTCGAGGCCGAAGCCGGACAGCTCGGTGGCGGGCATGGCGGTGATCCGCAGCTGCGCGCCGGCCAGCGCGTCCGCCATGGCGGCGGCCACCCCCCGGCCGGCGATCGCCGCGGTGCCCTGGCCGATCACGAAGATGCGGCGGATCTCTCCACGGCCAAGGCGCTCGCGCAGTTCTGGCGGCAGCACCTCCGGCCCGAGGTTGGTGACCCGGCGGCCGTCCAGCTCGCGGATGCGGCCGCGCAGCGTCTTGTGGAACGAGGACGGCGCCTCGGAGATCTCCTTCAGCAGGTAGTGCGGGGCGGCGCCGCGGTCGATGTCGCGCGTGGTGACCTCGGCCCTTCGCAGGTCGTCGGAGCCGGGCCGCAGCTCGCCGCCCTGGTAGTCGATGCGGCGGATGCCCTCGAGCGTGCCGGCCCGGTCCTGGTCGAGCACCACGACCTGGCCCTTCACCCCGGCGCCGCCGTCGGCCTCCAGGGCGGTCGCCTCGCCGTCCATCCGGATGTAGGTGTCGGTCTCGGCGACCAGGCCGTAGGGCTCGCTCGCCACCAGGAAGGCGTCGTCGGTCAGCCCCACGTTCAGGGACTGGCCGCTGCCACGCAGCGCCAGCAGGAGCTTGCCCGGGTCGTCCACGGCGTGGGCCGCGATCGCCACCGAGCCCTCCATCTCGGAGACGGTGCGACGGAACGCCTCGGTCGGGTCGAGGCCCGACTCGAGGCGCCGAGCGAGCAGCACCGGGATCACCTTGGCGTCGGTGGTGATCTCGCCCGGGATGCGCAGCCCGTGGCTGGCCACCAGCTCCAGGTAGTTGTCGACGTCGCCGTTGAGGACCGCCACGGCGTACGGCCGCTCGATGGGGTCGCCGTCCTCTTCGTGTTCCTGTTCCTGGTTGAGCGGGTGCGCGTTGGCCTGGTTGATCAGGCCGACGCTCGCCCAGCGGGTGTGCCCGAGCACCAGCGCGCGTGCGCCCGGGCTCTCGAGCGCCCGGCGCAGCAGCTCGTCGCCGGCGATCGCCGCTCGCAGCCGGCGGGTGTTGTCGCCCAGCTCGCCGACCTCGCTGGCGGCCTTGTACACGAATCCGAGCTGACCACCGGGGGCGCGAACCGCCCCCGAGGTGTAGAGCGGGTCGCGCAGGCGACCGTCGAGCAGGGCGGCGACTTCCGGCGCTTCCAGGTCGAGGCCGTGCCCGCTGACCAGCACGTACAGCCCGGCGGAGTCGCGGCCCCGCACCTCCAGGCGATCCAGCGCGGCCAGCGCGATCTGGATCGAGCCGAAGGCCTCCATGGCCGCACGGCCCGGGCGGGGGCCGGCCAGCGCGGCGACCGCCTCGGCGCTGGCGACGCGGTCGCGGCGGATGGCCCAGAGGCCGTCCTTGGCGCCGACGAGCGCGGCGTTGACCGCTTCGAGCGCGTCCGCCGGCATGGCGGCGGCCTCGGCGTCGACGGCCGCCTCCAGCCGCTCCACCCGCCGCTCCAGCTCGGCGGCGAGCTTGTCGAGCTGACCGCGGCCGTCCGGGTCGGCGAGCAGGCACGCCAGGCCGGGCGTGCCGCGCAGCCGCCGGTCGACGCCGGCCAGCGCCTGCCCGGCCTCGGCCAGCCGGTCCCGGATGCGGATGGCGTCCCAGCCACCACCGCCGTGCGAGGCGTCCAAGCCGCCACCGTCACCAAGCGAGGCGTCCAAGCCGCCACCGTCACCGCGCGACCCGTCCCAGCTCCCGTCCGCGGAGGGGATCATGGCGGCGACCCGCTCCACGGTGGCGAGCAGGCCCGCCAGATCCGGCGGCAGCCGGTCGGACGGCCGCCGGACGACAGCGATGATCCCACACATGCGTATCGTTCTCCTCGATCCCGACGCGACCGCTTCGAAGCCCTGGAACCGCGCTCCAGCCCGCCAGAGCCTCGCCCCAAGGGGTCAGGATGCGTGAAAACGGTGGACCTGCCAACCAGCAGGAGCACCAAAGATGTTCCCGATCGCGGCCGACCGGGGCCCGGCTACACGTCGCCGCCGAGGTCGTGCACGAGCTGCGCGGCCGTCTCGAGCAGGGGCTTGACCATGTTCCTGACGCCGTCCAGCGGCAGGCGGGAGGCGGGAGCGCAGATCCCCAAGGCGGCCGGAAGGTTGCTGTTGGGCAGCGGGACCGCAATGCCACGCTCGTCGGGCTCGTGCTCGCCGTCGTCCAGGGCATAGCCGAGCGAGCGGACCCGGGCCAGCTCGACCAGATAGTCCTCGATCCGCGTGATGGTGTTCTCGGTCAGCCGCTCCATCCCCTCGGTGCCCAGGACCGAGCGCGCCCGGTGCTCCGGCAGCATCGCGGCGATCGCCTTGCCGACCGCGCTGGAGTGCAGCGGGTAGCGGTCACCCCGGCGCGCGGCCACGCGGACGGCGCGGGGGCTCTCCACCAGGTCGAGGAACATCACCTGGTGCCCTTCGAGCACGCCCAGCGCGATCGTCTCCTCGAAGCGGTCGCAGAGCTCCTCGAGGTACGGATGGGCCCGGCGGACCAGCGTGTCGAGCTGGTGCGCCTGCATCGGCAGGAACGCCGAGCCGAGGCGGTACTCGCCGTTGGCGGGAATGCGCTCGGCGTACCGGCGCGCCTCGAGCGTGGCCAGGTAGCGGAACGCCGAGCTCTTGGGCAGCGAGGTGACCACGGCGGCGGTCATCAGCGAGACGCCCTCCGGCGTTTCCTGGAGCAGATCCAGCAGGTCGCAGACGCGCTCGACCGCACGGATCGAATACGGGTTGCTGCTTTCGGAGGTGAAGTCACGCCGGCGACCCATGGCTACCCCGTCGCTTTCGCCTGGTTACCTGACCGGTCGCCCGGTCGGTTCGCTGATCCGGCATAGGCTACTAGCCTTTACCTACCGAATCAACCTCTTTGCGGTATTCGCACGGAGTGGTAGTAGGACACTGACAGTGAACCCGCGTGTTCATCAGGAAAGACTGGCCAGGGCCGGCATGCCGCGCCCTCCGTGGCGGGCTTGGGGCGAGGGCGCCTCATCGCCGACGGAAATGGCCTGCTCAATGGACCATATGGCGGAGCTTGCAACCATTGACAGGACCAAGGCCCGTCCATATGATTGCCAAGCTGACCTCCCGGAACATTCATCTCATTTCACAAAATAGAGGTTGATGCCGCAGCGGGATGGCGAGAGGAGACCCACCCGCATGAGGGGCCGCAACGGGGACATCGGCCGAACGAATTACTCCATCCGGGCCGTCCACCGGGTGTGCGAAATCCTCGACCTCCTCCAGCAGGCGTCAAGCGGGGCAGCCCTGCTCGACGTCGCCAGGGCCACCAGGCTCCCCAAGAGCTCCGCCTTCCGCTACCTGGCAACGCTGGAACGGCGCCGCTACGTCGAGCGCGACCCCGTCACCGGCAGCTACCGGGCCGGGTCGGCGTTCCTGCCCCTGCGGGCCCACGAGCCCGAGCTGCTCGCTCGCCGTGCGCGCCCGTACATGGAGCGCCTCCGCGACCGCGTGGAGGAGACCATCAACCTCGGCATACTCGAAGGCAACCGGGTCATCTACCTGGAGATCGTCGAGAGCCACCGGGCGATGCGCCTGGCGGCCCGCCGAGGGGACCGCGATCCCATCCACGCCACCGCGCTGGGCAAGGCGATCGCCGCCCACCTACCGGACCGGCGGGTTCGGGCGATCCTGGAAGCCGAGGGCATGCCCCGGCTGACCCAGCGCACGATCACCGAGCAGGCAGCCTACCTCGTGGAGCTTGCCGCCACGCGGGATCGCGGGTACGCGCTGGACGACGGCGAGCACGAGCCCGACGGCCGCTGCGTGGCGGTGCCGGTCCTCGGCAGCAACCTGCCGGCCGCCATGAGCTACAGCGCTCCGGCCACCCGCTTCCCCCTCGACCGGGTCCGCGAGGTCGCCGCCGTGCTGCGGGAGGTCGCCGCGGGGGTCGCCGGCGAGTTCCGCGGACCCTCGCCGTAGGGAATTCGGGGTGCCGGCCCCGGGATCGCCGCCCCCGAATTTCGCCATGGATGCGGGGCGCTATGATCCTGGTACGGGCTGAAGGTACGGCCGAGGTGCTGGGGAGAGATTCTCTCTTCGGGTCGGGAGGGTGTGCTGTGCCGGGCGAGGAGGCGGTCCAGGCTGCTGGGACCTCGCGGCGAGAGCAGATTCTCGCCAGCGCGTTGGAGCTGTTTCGCAAGCAGGGATATGACCGGACTTCGCTGCGCGAGATCTCGGAGCGTCTGGGCATCTCCAAGAGCGGCCTGTATCACCACTTCGAGGCCAAGGACGACCTGATCTCGAGCCTCGTCGGCCCGCTGCTGGAGCGCATCCACGAGATCGCGGCCACTCCCCCGGTGGAGACCGACGAGGACCTGCGGGCGTTCCTGGCCACCTACATCGACACCTTCATCGAGAACCGCGAGGTGCTCAGTCTGCTCGCCAACGACGTCGGAGTGCGGAACCACTCGCGGGTGAGCCAGCGGCTGGCCAGGGTGAACGACGAGATCTACCACCACATCACCGGCGACGGGCCGGAGCTCGGCGCAACCGTCCGCGCGGCCCAGGTGCTGATCGGCCTGCAGGGCGCGATCATCCGGTACGCGGCCGCCGACCCCGAGCTCGTGCGGGACATGTGCCTGCGAACGGCGCTGGCGGCGCTGTCCACCGCGAATCAGTCGAACCGGTAGTTACAGAATTTCTTCGGAAAACGCTCGCTCTCATGGAGCCCTCATCCACGAACAGGTTGATTGTGATCGCAGCACCCTCCGGGCGTGTCCGGGAGGAGCGGGTGGCCGATGCCAGGGACGCCACATCGCCTCTCCCGGGCGCGCCCACCTTCACTTCCACGAGGGTTTCGAACCTGCCGGGCGTGATACTCGCGGCATGGGGTACAGCGAGAGCGGAGGGAGCGGGGCCCGAGTGAATCAGGCAAGCGTGAGCGTGCCCGTCGGTGCGGTGCGCCTGGCCGGCGACCTGGCCGTCTCGGCCGGCGCGCGCGGCGTGGTGCTGTTCGCGCACGGGTCAGGCAGCGGCAGGCACAGCCCACGCAACCGTCACGTTGCCGCGGTCCTTGGACAGGCTGGCCTGGCGACGCTGCTGCTGGACCTGCTCACCGAAGAGGAGGAGGCGGTCGACAGGGATCGCGCCGAGCTGCGCTTCGACATCGCCCTGCTCGCCGGACGGCTGGAGGGGGCGATGGACTGGCTCAGCGGGCACCCGACGACCGCGGCGCTTCGAATCGGGCTGTTCGGCGCGAGCACCGGGGCCGCTGCCGCGCTGGTGGCGGCGGCCGAGCGGCCGCTGCGGGTCGCGGCCGTGGTGTCGCGCGGAGGCCGGCCCGACCTCGCCGGCCCCTCGCTCGGGCTGGTCAGGGCGCCGACGTTGCTGGTGGTCGGCGGCCGCGACCGGGTGGTGCTGGAGCTCAACCGGTCCGCGGCCGAGCAGCTGAGCGCCGAGCACCGCCTGGAGGTCGTACCGGACGCGACGCATCTGTTCGAGGAGCCCGGAGCGCTGGAGCGGGTCGCCGCCCTGGCGGCCGACTGGTTCCGTCGCTGGCTCGAAACCGGCGGAAGCCAGAACGGCCAGGCGGGTCGCGCCGAACGGAGGTGACATGACCGACCGGGTGGAGGTGACCAACCCCGGCAAGGTGCTGTTCCCGCGCGACGGGATCACCAAGGAAAAGCTGGTCGGCTACTACCGGCAGGCGGCCGGCGCGATGCTCCCGCACATTCAGGACCGACCGCTGAGCCTGCAACGCTTCCCGAACGGCATCGACGAGCAGGGGTTCTTCCAGCAGGAGGCGTCGGAGCATTTCCCAGACTGGGTGCGGCGCGTCGCGGTGCCGCGCAAGGGCGGCGGGACGGTCGAGCACCCGGTCTGCGACGACGTCGAGACGCTCGCCTACCTGGCCAACCTCGGCGTGGTGACGCTGCACACCTGGACGTCGCGGGTCTCCCATCTCGAGCAGCCGGACCGCGTGGTGTTCGACCTCGACCCGCCGGACGACCGCTCGGTGCAACCGGTCCGCGACGCCGCCAGGCGGATCCGAGACCTGCTGGAGGAGCTGGGCCTGGTCCCGTTCGTGCAGACCTCCGGGTCCAAAGGATTCCACGTGGTCGCGCCGCTGGCGCCGAGCGCCGGGTTCGAGGAGGTGAGCGCGCTGGCGGCCGACGCCGCGGCGCTGCTCACCGCCAGCGACCCTGAGCGGCTGACGGTCGAGCGCCGCAAGGCCAAGCGGGCGGACCGGTTGTTCATCGACACCGGCCGCAACGGCTGGGCGCAGACGGCGGTGGCGCCGTACTCGGTGCGTCCCAAGCCTGGCGCGCCGGTCGCCACACCGATCGACTGGCGGGAGCTCGGCAGGACGGAGCCGACCTCGTACACGCTCGCAAGCGTCCCAAGACGACTCGGTCGCAAGCAGGATCCCTGGCGGTCGATGGAGCGCCAGGCGCGACCCTACGGCCAGGCGCGCGAGCGCCTCGATCAACTCCGGAAAGAAAAACGATCCATCGGCTGACGATCTGGAGCATTCGCGGTCGGGCCGGAGCGCGCTTCACGACCGCCGCGAGCTTTTGATCCTCGTTGGCCGTCAGCCGACGGATCGTTCGAAATGACGAGCGGCCTGGACGGTCGCCCGCCGCCTAACTGTCGGGTGGAGCTTCCATTCGGCCATCGCCTCCTTCTACCACGGTCGGGCCGCGGTCAAAGGGAGGGGCGTTGGACTCCCCTATCTTGTGGCACCCGGGCCCGATGCGCAATGAAAAGTTCGCGCCGGTTCGGCGCCCCGCACCCGGCACCAGGGAGGCCTCCACGGAGCCCGCGGACCGCCGTAGGGCGGCGACGCCGCCACATGGCGTCAGGTAGCCTGGTCCGCGTCAGTCGGCAGGCTGCCGTGGACGGGAGCACCGGTGAGTGACGGGCGGACCATCACCAGCTATCTCATCGACATGGACGGGGTGCTGGTCCACGAGGACCAGCCGATCCCCGGCGCGGACAGGTTCATCAAGGCTCTCGACGACAAGGGCCTGCGGTACCTGGTGATGACCAACAACTCGATCTTCACCCAGCGCGACCTGTCGGCGCGCCTGGCCAGGGCGGGCATCCGCATCCCGCCCGAGCGGCTGTGGACCTCGGCGCTGGCCACCGCGCAGTTCCTGGACGAGCAGCGACCGGACGGCACCGCGCACGTGGTCGGTGAGGCCGGGCTCACCACCGCGCTGCACGACGTCGGCTACGTGCTTTCCGACGTCGATCCCGACTACGTCGTCCTCGGCGAGACCCGGACCTACAGCTTCGAGGCGATCACCAGGGCGATCCGCCTCATCCGCGCCGGTGCGCGCTTCATCGCCACCAATCCCGACCCGATCGGGCCGTCGCCGACCGGCCCGCTGCCGGCCACCGGCTCGGTCGCGGCCCTGATCAGCAGGGCGACCGGCCGTGACCCGTACTTCGTGGGCAAGCCGAACCCCCTGATGATGCGCTCGGCCCTGCGGGCGCTGGAGGCCCACTCCGAGGCGACCGCGATCATCGGCGATCGCATGGACACCGACGTGGTCGCCGGGCTGGAGGCTGGACTGGAGACCATCCTGGTGCTCAGCGGAGTCTCCAGCCGGGACGAGGCGGACGGCTATCCCTACAGGCCCAACCGCATCGTCGAGTCGGTCGCCGAACTGCAGGTCTGATCCGCGGCCCGCCGAGCCGCCGAGCGGTTCCCGACGACCTGCATCGCGTATCGGGCCGGCGTCCAGCGCGGCTAGCAGGTTTCCGCTCGGCTCAGGTAACGTCAGCGGCGCTGGAGACTTGCGCGGCGCCACCCGGTCCGGCACTGCCGCCATCCGACCGGAGCGGCACGCGGCCCGAGACAAGGAGCGAGCGACGACCCTCGGCAGGAGCACACTGATGCCGATCGGCGCTATCCCGCCGAGCGCGCGCGGGGCCGGCCCCTCCAGGTCCGGGAGGGCGGTGACGCCTTCCGTCGCGCCCGCCCTTTCGATGACAGCGAGGGCACTCGCGCGATGACCTTCACGGGCCCCACAACCGGTGCGCTCGAGCTCTACGTCGGTCCGATCGCCGCCGAACTGGCACGCAGTCGTGCCGAGCTGGCGGTCCTCAGGCAGCGGCTGGCCGAGCGCGAGGCCGAGCTGGGAGACTACGAGGCCGCCCTGGGCGACTTCGAGATCGAGTACCGGCGCGCGCTCGGGCAGCGCTATGCCGTGCTCGACGACCTCGCCGACCAGATCGAGCAGGCGAAGGCGGACCGGTCCGACGGTGGCCGCGGCGCCGGCGGCCCAGACGGCGACCCGCGGTCCAACGGCGCCGGCGACCCCGGCGGCGACGGCCCGGAGGGCGACGGCCAGAACTGGGCGTGGGCATGGGGCGACCGTGAGCCGGAGCACGAATTCCGCCGTATCGTCTCCGCCGAGGCCAAGCGCCTGTTCCGGCTCCTGGCGCGGCGCATCCACCCGGACCTGGCCCACGACCCGGCCGAGCGCGAGCGGCGCACCAACCTCATGGTCGCCGCGAACCACGCCTACGAGCAGGGCGACATCGAGACGCTCCGGCACCTTGTCGACGAATGGGACTCCAGCCCCGACAGCGTCGCCGGCTCCAGCCCGGCATCCGAGCTGGAGCGGATCATCCGCCACGTCCTGCGCATCCAGGCACGGCTCGAGGGCCTCGACAAGCGCTTCGCGGATCTGGAGGCCGGGGCCATGGGCTGGCTGCGCCGCCGCGTCGACAAGGCCGCCAGCGAGGGCTGGGACCTGCTCTCCCACATGGTCAAGGAGCTCGACCGCCAGATCGCGGAGGCGCGCGTGGAGCTGGAGCGGATCGAGCTCGAGCGCGCCAATGCGCAGATCGCCTCCGCCTGGCCGGCGCTCTGACGGCGTGACCGGCGTGCGCCCGGGCCAGGTCCACCTGGGCGTCGACGTCGGCGGCACCTTCACCGACCTGGTCGCGCTGGTCGATGGCCGCCTGGTCACCGCAAAGGTGCCCTCCACGCCACGCAACCAGGCCGAAGGTGTGCTGCGCGCTCTGGAGGGCGCCGGCATCGAGCCCGGCACGGTCGCGGCGTTGGCGCACGGATCGACGGTCGCCACCAACGCCCTGCTGGAGCGGCGGGGCGCCCGCACCGCGCTGGTGACCACCGAGGGCTTCCGCGACGTCATCGAGATCGGCCGCCAGCAGCGGCCAGCCCTCTACGACCTCGCCAGGGACCGCCCTCGGGCGCTGGTCCCCCGCGAGCTGCGATTCACCGTGCGCGAGCGCATGGGGCCCGCTGGCGAGGTCGTGCCCCTGGACCCCGAAAGCCTGGAGGCCGCCGTGGCGGCCGTGGAGCGCGCCGGCGTCGAGGCCGTGGCGGTCTGCCTGCTGTTCTCGTTCCTGCACCCGGAGCACGAGCGGCGGATCGGCGAGGCCTTGCGCAAGGCACTGGACGGCGTCGCGGTGTCGCTGTCTAGCGAGGTGCTGCCAGAGGTCCGCGAGTACGAGCGGTTCTCCACCACGGTCGCCGACGCCTACCTGACGCCCCGCCTGGCCGCGTATCTGGAGCGGCTGGCGGCCGAGCTGCACAGGCGCGGCTATCCGGCCCCGCTGGTCATGCAGTCCTCGGGCGGGGTCGTCGAGATCGAGCGGGCCGCACGGCACGCGGCCAGCTGCGTCCTGTCGGGGCCGGCCGGGGGCGTTGTGGGGGCCGCCTGGGTGGCCGGACTCTCCGGCCACCGCGACCTGCTCACCTTCGACATGGGCGGCACCTCCACCGACGTCGCCGCGGTGCTCGGAGGGACCGTGCAGACCACCACCGAATCGGTGATCGGCGGCGTGCCGATCAAGGTGCCGATGGTGGACGTCCACTCGGTGAGCGCGGGCGGCGGCTCCGTCGCCTGGGTGGACGAGGGCGGCGCCCTGCGGGTCGGGCCCCATTCGGCCGCCGCCGACCCTGGCCCGGCCGCCTACGGTCTCGGCGGCGGCCACGCCACCGTGACCGATGCCAACCTGCTGCTGGGCTACCTCGAGGACGGGACGGTTCTCGGCGGGCCCGGCGGCGTCACGCTGCGCCGCGACCTGGCGGAGCGAGCCCTGCGCGAGCTCGGCGAGCGCCTCGGTCACGATCCGGTCGGAGCGGCGCTCGGCGTGGTGCGCGTGGCCAATGCCGAGATGGTCCGAGCGTTGCGGGTCATCAGCATCGAGCGCGGCATCGATCCGCGTGAGCTGGTACTGCTCGCATTCGGCGGCGCGGGCGGCATGCACGCCTGCGCGCTCGCCGAGGAGCTGGGCATGTCCCGGGTGCTGTTGCCCCGAGCCGGCGGCGTGCTGTCCGCGCTCGGCCTTGCCATCTCGGACCTGCGCCGTGACTACGTGCGCCCGCTGCTCGGAAACCTGGACGAGATCAGCGGCGCCGATCTCGACTCCGGTTACGCCCAGCTCGAGGAGTTGGCGATCCGCGACCTCGGTGAGCCGATGATCGAGCGCCAGGCGGACCTGCGCTACCGCGGCCAGTCGTTCGAGCTCACCGTGACCTTCAGCGGGCCGGAGGAGCTGGAGTCGAGGTTTCACGTGGAACATTCGCGGCGCTACGGCTACCAGATGAAGGGCGAGCCGGTCGAGCTGGTGAGCCTGCGACTGGTGGCCACCCTGGCCGTGCCGAAGCCGGAGCTTCTCACCGGACCGTCCGCCGGAGGCCCGGAGACCGGGGAGGGTGGGGAGGGTGGGGAGCCGGCCGCCGCGTCTTCCCCGGGCCCCGAGCGGCGGAGGGCCGTCAACCTGGATGGCGACTGGCGCGAGGTGGCGATCCTTGCCGGCGAGCGGCTGGCGCCCGGCTCCGCGATCGCCGGGCCGGTGGTCGTCGAGTACCCCGAGTCGACCGTCGTGGTCCGGCGGGACTGGCACGGGACGGTCGACCAGTTCGGGTCGTTGGAGCTGGAGCGCGCATGACGGGGGCGAGGCGGCTGGACCCGGTGACGCTCTCGGTGCTGTCCAGCGCCCTGGCGGGCATCGCCGAGGAGATGGGCACCCTGCTCGTGCGCGGCGCCTACTCCTCGAACATCAAGGAGCGGCGCGATTGCTCGACCGCGCTGTTCGACGCCGAGGGCCGCATGGTCGCACAGGCCGAGCACATCCCCGTGCACCTCGGCGCCATGCCCGAGGCGGTGGCCGCGGTGATGGCCCGCGATCCCGCCCCGGGCGACGTGCTCGCGATCAACGACCCCTACTCGGGAGGCACGCACCTGCCCGACGTGACCCTGGTCTCACCGATCGACGTGGACGGCGCCCGGTTCGGCTTCGCCGTCACCCGAGCGCACCACTCGGACGTCGGCGGCATGCGCCCCGGCTCGATGCCGGCGGACTCCCGGGAGATCTGGCAGGAGGGGCTGGTGATCCCGCCGGTGCGCCTCGCCAGGGGCGGCCGGCTCGACCAGGACGTGCTCGCCCTCATCATGGCCAACTCCCGGACCCCGAGGCTGCGCCGTGGTGACTTCCAGGCCCAGCTCGCCGCCAACCGGCTCGCCCAGCAGCGCCTCGGCGAGCTGGTCGCCCGCCGTGGCGCCGGCCTGGTGCGCGCCGCCTTCTCGGAGGTGCTCGCCTATGCGGAGCGCCGCACCCGCGACCTGCTGGCCGGGCTCCTGGACGGGACCTACCGGGCGGCCAGCGAGCTGGAGGGCGACGGGATCAGCGACGACGACATCCCGATCCAGGTGGCCGTCACCATCGACGGTGACCGAATGCTGCTGGACTTCGCCGGGACCGCGCCGCAGGTCGCCGGCAACGTCAACTGCCCGCTGGCGGTGACCCGCTCGGCCTGCTACTTCGCGCTGCGCGTGCTGCTGCCCGACGACGTGCCGGCAAACGCCGGCACCTACGCGCCGGTCGAGATCCTGGCGCCCGAGGGAAGCCTGGTGCACGCCGTGTGGCCGGCGGCGGTCGTCGCCGGCAACGTCGAGACCAGCCAGCGGGTCGCGGACACCGTCCTGGCCGCGCTGGCGGCCTGTGCCGACCTGCCCGCCGCCGGGCAGGGGACCATGAACAACCTCGTGATCGGCGGCAAGGGCTGGACCTACTACGAGACCATCGCGGGCGGCCAGGGCGCATCCAGCAGCGGGGACGGCGCCAGCGGCGTCCACGTCGGCATGACCAACACGCTCAACACCCCGATCGAGGCGCTGGAGCTGGAGTACCCGATGCGGATCGAGCGCTACGAGCTGGCCGACGGCTCAGGAGGTAACGGCAGGCACCGCGGCGGTGACGGCGTGGTCCGCTCCGTGCGGGTGCTGGAGCCCGCCAGCCTCTCGCTGCTCACCGATCGCCGCCGCCACGGCCCTTCCGGCGCCCGAGGCGGCGGCGACGGCCGTCCCGGCCGGAACCTCCTCAACGATGCCGACCTGCCCTCCAAGACCAGCCGCCACCTCGCCGCCGGGGACGTCGTCACCGTCGTCACCCCTGGAGGCGGCGGCATGGGCCAACCCTCCTGAGCCCGCGCCCCTCCGCGTGCTGGCGTCCAAGTGGCCGCCCGCGTGTCACCGACACTGAGGTTTCCGGGATGCGCCAAGCTGTTTAGGCTTGGGTCAGCGCCTGCAGGCTGCGCTGGAGGAAGTCGCGTTCGGTCGCGTTCCTGGTGCGGGCGATCGCCGCCTGGTACGCCGACACCGCCTCGGCGTTGCGGCCGAGGCGTCGCAGCAGGTCGGCGCGGATCGCATGGAAGAGGTGGTAGTCACCCAGGTCGAGACCGTCGACCAGGGCCAGCGCCGCATGCGGTCCCCGGACCTCGGCCACCGCGACCGCGCGGTGCAGCGCCACGACCAGGCTGGGGGCCACCTGTAGGAGCTGGTCGTACAGTTGCAGGATCTGCCACCAGTCCGTGGCCGCCGCGGCCGGCGCATCGCTGTGGACGGCGTTGATCGCCGCCTGGATCTGGTACGGGCCGGGCTGGTTGCGCCGCAGGCATTGCCGGACGATCGCCTGACCTTCGGCGACGAGGCCGCGATCCCAGCGGCCGCGGTCCTGGTCGGCCAGCAGCACCAGGTCGCCGTCCGAGGTCGTGCGGGTCGCCCTGCGCGACTCGACCAGCAGCATCAGCGCCAGCAGCCCCATGACCTCCGGCTCGTCGGGCATGAGCTCGGCCAGGAGCCGTCCGAGCCGGATGGCCTCCGCGCAGAGGTCCTGGCGGACGAGCCGCTCGCCCGAGCTCGCCGTGTAACCCTCGTTGAAGATGAGGTAGACCACGGCCAGCACGGCGCGAAGCCGGCCCGGAAGATCCGCCTCGTTGGGGACCCGGTACGGGATCGCCGCGTCGCGGATCTTGCCCTTGGCCCGGACCAGCCGCTGCGCCATGGTCGGCTCGGGCACCAGGAAGGCACGGGCGATCTCGGCGGTGGTGAGCCCTCCCAGCAGCCGGAGCGTCAGCGCGACCTGGACGCCGGGGGCGAGCGCGGGGTGACAGCAGGTGAAGATCAGCCGCAGGCGGTCGTCGCGCACCGCGCCCTCCTCGGTCGGTTCGTCGCGGGCGTGCAGCAGCGCGGCCTGGGCGTGCCGGTCCTGGCGGGACCTCTCTCGGCGGAGACGGTCGATCGCCCGGTTGCGGGCGGTGGTGATGATCCATCCCGCCGGGCTCGGTGGCGGCCCGGTGGACGGCCACCGTTGCACCGCCGCGGCGAACGCGTCCTGGACCGCCTCTTCGGCGACGTCGATGTCACCGAAAACGCGCACCAGCACGGCCACCGCGCGACCGTACTCCTGGCGGAACACACCTTCGATCTCCGAGGCTGGAAGGGCCGCCACGCCAGGCATCAGCCCTCGGCTTCGTCCTGGAACGGCCGCACCTCGATGGGCAGGGTGGTCGCCCGGGCGGCCTTGCGGCCCCACTCGAGCGCGGCGTCCAGATCAGGCGCCTGGATGACCGTGAACCCGCCGATGTGCTCTTTGCCCTCGGCGAACGGGCCGTCGGTCATGAGCACGTCGCCGTCCTGGAACCGCACCACCGTGGCCGTGCTCGGCGGGTGCAGCCCGGCGGCGAAGACCCACGCGCCGGCGGCCTTGAGCTCCTGGTGGAAAGCCTGGACGTTCCGCATCACCTTCTCCAGCACCTCTGGCGGCGGAGGATCTCCATCGGGCTGATACACGCTCAGCAGGTACCGCTTCATCGTGTTCCCCCTTGACAGTACCGCGGGCACCGTACCCGCTCCTCACCCTCTGAACGAACGGCATCCGGCCGGATCGACAGGGGACACGGCCCCCACGCGCATCTCCACCGCCACCCTCACCGGCGCGGAGCGATGAAGAGGCTCTGGAGGCCGCGAGCGACCGGGCCCGTGCGGTCGAAGACGACGGACTCGGCGATGCCGAGGCCGGCGGGCTCCAGAGTGGTACGCGCCTGGAGGCAGACCCACTCGCCGACGGGAGGGCGGTGCAGGTAGACGGTGAGGTCGGGGTTGATGAAGAGCCAGCGCCGCCAGTCGAGCACGGAGGAGACGCCGTTGCCGGAGTCGGCGGCGATCAGGACCCGCTGTAGCGGGGTGGGGTCCTCCTCGGGCACCAGCGGGTAGCGCATGCGCAGCCACACGGTCGCCGGGCCTGGCTCCAGGAAGGCGCCGCGCACGAAGCGCCACTCCATCGCGGTGGTGTACCCGACCTGGTAGCCGGTGGGAAAGAAGCGCAGGGGCTCGCCGCGCTCTGGGCCCGGGGGCGGCGGCTCCGCCGGCTCGACGCGCGGGTCCGAACCCGGTGGCGCGCCACCAGCCGCGACGTTCGGCGGTACCTCGACAGTGCGGATGCGAACGCCGGTGGCGCGCATGACCTCGGTGCCGTCGTGGCTGAGGGAGGCACCCACGACCTCGACGCTGCGGCCGCCGCGCACGAGCGTGGTGGTGATCTCCAGCGGAGCGATCGGCACCTGCCGGAGGATCTCGAAGGTGACGCGCACGACCCGGACGTCGTCCCGGGTCCCGAAACGCTCGACCGCCCGGCCGAGCAACGCTGCCGGCGGGCCGGCGTGCTGCGCGCCGGCATCCCACGGTCCTCGGGTCAGCTCGGTCGACACGAACCGGTCGCCATCCGGGAAAAAGAACGCCTCGCCCATGCGCCGATAGACTACGCCCCCGCCCCGGCGGGAGGGTGGTCGGATACGACCGCTCCCGCCGGCGGGTGGGGCGCCGGAGCCTCCGGCGGGAGGTGGTCGGGTGGAGGGCGGAAGGGCGTGGCGCGCGAATGTGGGAGTACACCATCCGGGAGTTCGTCCAGGAGTGGGGCGACCCAGGTGAGGGTCGCGCGGCCGCCGCGTTCCTCGGCGAGCTCAACGAGCTGGGGCGGCAGGGCTGGGAGGCGGTGGGGCTGGCGCCACGGACCCACTACGACCGCGGCGGCGGACCACCGGGCTGGGACTCCTACACCTTCGTGGTGCTGCTGAAGCGCCGGGCGGTCGAGGCGGCACCGCCGGAGCAGGCAGAGCCGCGGCCGCAGGAGTAGCGCCCGGGTGCCGCGGCGCAGGAGTGGCGCCCGGGTGCCGAGGCGGCCGCCGCGCCGCCGCGGCGGCCCGGGCGCCGTCGCCGCCCCGGGGACACCGCGAGAACGGCAGCGGCGGACCGAGGCATGATCCCCTCGCTCGGCCCGCATTCTCTTGCCATCTGTAGGTCAGCTTGAGGTCCTCGTAAGGATACAGCACTGTTTATGCTGCTAGATTGATCTATCCCCTAAACTGAGCTTTAGACTAGGCTCTCCCCCTCAGCCGATAGAGCGCTCCTGAGCTGCCGAAACCAGCACGACGCACTGTGGCGAGGTGATCGCCGGGTATGGAACGATTCGGCCTTGTCCCCGTCAGCATCGCGTCTCCGCGCGACGCGCCGGCACCCATGGGAGGGCAGCTCTGGAGCCCGCGTCGCCACCGAGTGGCCTCGTCGAGGTCGCCAGGGAGGTCGTCCAGCTCGTGAGGCGAGCTGAGCGGCACGGAAAGCGGCACCAGTGGGGCGATGCCCTGGAGGCCCTCCGTGCCGCGCGCCAGCGTCTCGAGGACTGCGAAGAGGAGGTCGTCTCCAGCGCGCGGGCCGACGACTGGACGTGGGAGGAGATCGGTCGCCATCTCGGGGTCACCGGATCGGCGGTGGCCCAGCGCCACGGCAGCGGCCGCAAGCGACAGCGCAAGCCGCAAGCCGACGACGGCCAGCGCTCCGAAGAGGAGAGCTGACCGCCGTCAAGATGCGGCAGGACGGGTGACCGCCCCTAGGAGGCTGGTGTGAAACGGCTATTGAAATTGGGGTTGCGGAGCGGTCGAGCGTGCTGCCGCCCGCAGGATGAGCAGGTGGTATCGGACGCCGGCTGGGCGCGGTGGTGGGTGGTCGCCGAGCTGCACGGCTGCC
>WNGB01002290.1_pt1 | contig 31015 bp, 26 predicted proteins | sample 5400681 | NCBI WGS metagenome assembly WNGB01 (sample SAMN13153367, study PRJNA577476) | soil metagenome | isolation source: 115 cm soil or saprolite under grassland replicate 2 | place: USA:California | collected 2016-06-15
CCTGGGTCTTCGATCTTGCGAGCCAACATCTGTCCCCGATCCCTCCCGAGGGGCTCGAGCCCGAGGCAGCCTTCGGCTACGCGGTGGCCGTGGATGGCGACCAGATCCTGGTCGGTGCCCCCCTGGCAGACCGCCACGGTGTGGATGCGGGCGCGGTGTTCAGCTTCCATCTCGACGGAACGGGAGGCGAGGATCTGAGCCTCCCAGGCCACCAGGGAGACCAAGCCGGGGTCGCGGTCGCGCTGGATGGCAGGACGGCTTTGATCGGAGCGCGCTATGCCGGCGGCTCCCGGGGCGCGGCCTATCTCGTGCGCGGCTCCGTGGGGGCTCTGACGCTGCAGCCGCGCGAGGGCGTTCCATCCGGCGCGCAATTCGGATTTTCGGTGGCGATCCAGGGCGATACCGCGGTGGTCGGCGCCTTCCGGGAGAACGGCACCGGAGCCGCATACCTCTTTCACCTGGAAGCGGCCGTCGAGCTCGACGTGGCCACAGAGGTCCAGGAGAGCAAAACCGAGCTCGCGGTGAACGTCCGGACACGCGACGGCAACCCGGTGCCGCGCGACTTCACGTTCCACCTGCAGACGCTCGCCGGGACCGCCGAAGAGAGGCCCGCGGAGGGGACCCCGGGCACCTACGACTACCTGCGGCTGGATCTCGAGGTTACCTTACAAGCGAGTGAGACGGCGACGCAGACGAAGATCCAGCTCTACCCCGACAATGTCTGCGAGCAACCGGAGACCTTTCAGGTGATCCTGTCGGATCTCGCAGGCACGCACATCCAGACCGTCGAAGTCACGATCCGCGACGACGACTCGGCAGGGGGTCTCGAGCTGTCGCCGGCCTTGCTGTCCACGCCCGAGGACGGCACGCCCGCGACGCTGCTCGTCCATCTGACCTGCCAACCGGACTCGGACGTCACCGTCTCACTGAGCTCCAGCGATCCCACCGCGGGGACCGTGTCTCCGGGCCAGCTGACCTTCACGTCCGTAAACTGGGCAACCGATCAGCCCGTCCAGGTGACAGGGCAGGACGATGCGCTCTGCGATGGTCTCCAGACCTACTCGGTTGGCCTTCAGACCACCAGCGCGGACTCCGACTACGCCGGCCTCTCGCTTTCCGTTCCCGCCGAGACCGCCGACGACGAGCTGGCCTGCCTCTCCGCCGTCAGGATGGTCTGCACCGATGGCTTCGGCACGGTCGTCTACACGATCTCTCTCGCCAACACCGTCTCCGGCGCGCCGGACACCCCCGCGGAGCTGCGGGACATCCTGCCGCCTGGGGTCTCCTTGGTCACCGCCAGCGCCGACCGAGGGACGGCCACCGCCGATACCGTCGCCAATTCCGTCCGCTGGATCGGTCCGGTGCCTGCGACGATCACCATCGTGGCCGTCCTCGACGGTCCGCCGGGGTCCGAGCTGGACAACCAGGCCAACGCCAGCTATGTCCGAGACGGCCGTGGCCATCATGAGACCCTGCCGATCACCTTCTCGGCGGGCGAATGTGGTGGCCTGTCCTCCCTAGCCCTGGCGCTTGAGGATCGTCGGCGGGGGTGGCGGCCGCCATCGGCTGCCAAAGCTGCGCGCAGAGAGAGGCCCCCTTCCTGGACGGGGGCCTCTCTCTCTGGCGGCCCAGCTAGGTTGTGCAGCGCCCGGACGTAGACAGCGGAGGACCGACCTGATTCCAGACCGTTATATAGCAGGTCACGGTCTGCTGAATCAGGTCGAGGTAGAGGGGATCGGAGTTGACCTCCAGAGTGACGGTCGCCGAGCTCTGGCTGTAGGTATGAGAGGGGGTCCCGCTGCTGCTGGTGGTGCCATCTCCGAACTTGAAGAGGTAGCTCACGAAGTTGCTGGCACTCGAGCAACTCGCGTTGAACGTGCAGACGTGGGTCGTCTCGTTACAGCTCCAGTCGAAGCAGGCCTCCGCCCTCGCATCGGTGGCGAACAGGAAGCTCGCGAGAGCGGCCATGCCGAAACCCATCCAGATCCTTCTCATAAGACAAACTCCTTGAAGTCGTGCCCTGCAGCCTTCCTCCCAGCACGGAAGGCAGGCTCCATCAGGCGCCTGTAGAGGCGCAAATCTACTTATTGAATCTTAAGCATGTCAAGTTTCGTCTCCTCGCTGGGGGATCTGCTGCAGCAGGGCGGACAGGCGGGCCAGCTTCTCGGGCGTCAGGTGGCGTGTCTCGACCAGGCTCAGGACCAGGCTCTCGGCCGAGCTTGCGGTGATAGACGATGACCGACCGGCTGCGCGATTTGGAATCCTCCGTGGTCGTGGTGACCACGAGAGTGTCCGGAGAGGTGAGCTCGCTCGCGTCCGTGCCGGCGATGACCACCCGCGCGTTCTGCGCGAGCTTCCAGCTGGTCCTGAGGACCGTGCCGTCCCAGGCGGTGGTCGACCGGTGGGTGAGCGCTCCGCCCGCGCGCGCGTTCACGTTCTCCGTGCCGTCGGTCGTGAGATCGGTCGTCGAGATGATGCTGCCGTCGTCCTCCAGGAACTCGATCTTCACGCGCGGCTCGTCGTGGCGGATGCGCAGGGTCGATATGTGGTCCTGAATCCCCTGCGCGGGTGCCGGAGGCGCGGGGGGCGCCCCGGGCTCTGCGGTCTGCTTGAGCTCCTTGCTGTGCGTCGAGGCGGCCGGGTCGGGAACCCAGGTGCCGGTGAGAGAGGGCGCCGCCGCTGCCCAGGAGGCGGTGGCGAGCGCGAAGACGGGAAGGATCGTACCGAAGAGAGTCCGGGCGCTGGTCATGGCGTCGCCTCCTAACGATTTAGGAGAGTCCGCTCGTCCGCGGGCTGTGTCAACGAAAACTTTCGGAGATGGGCACTCGCGAGCGGCTGGAGTAGGATCGGGCGCCAGGAGGATTCATCTATGCGCAAGAAGCTCATTCTCTTGGTCGTCGCCCTGCTGGCCGTCCTGGCGACCAGCGCGCTCTCGCCCGCGTCCGCCGCGAGCTCCACCTGTCCGAGGAACACGCATCCCATCGATTGCGGCACCTACATCCTCTGCTGCCCGAACAACGCCTTCTGCGTCTGCGGTCCGTAAAACGCCGCAAATCGGCGTCACGGTGCCGCAAAAACCAGGCTCCATCCCTCTCGCTCGAGAAAGAACGCCGCAAATTGGGGTGGACGAGGCGTCCCGACCGCGGAATATGCCGCCTGTTCCTGACAACAGGCGGCACATTCCCTTTCGCGAAAGGCCCAGACCTGGCAATTTGCGGCGCCGACCCGGCAATTTGCGGCAGCTCGGTCGGTTCGAGCGACTCCCATCCCGGTCCGGACACCAAATTAGCGTCGTTTCGCGGCGCGTCCCAGTCAAGACGCCGCAAATTCCTGAGGGACCGCGGTCCCCCTTTCGGGTGGTGCCGCAAATTGACAGAAATTTGCGGCATATTTCTGGAGGGCGGTGACTCCCCCTTGGCGATTTGCGGCACGGAATCCGATGGCTGAAGCCGCTATCTCAGGTACAACAAGGGCTCAAGCCCGCGCATCGGCCTCGGGAATGCCGTAGGCGGCGGCGGGACGCCTCCCCGGATTCGCGCCCTCGCATAACGTCCGCCGGGGGAAGCGGAGCGGCAATTCCCTTCGTTGTCACGAATTGCCGGGTTCCGGCAACTCTATAGTTATGGATGCAGCACACTATCAAAGGAGAGCCGCCCATGGCACAGACCGCCCTGCCCGACCTGGCGATCGTCCTGACCTTCATCCGCCAGGGAGAGGGATGGGGTCAGACCCAACTGGCCCGCGCGGCGGGCACAGACCCCAAGGTCATCAATGATTACGAGCGCGGGCGCAAGAACCTGACGCGGCCCCGGCTGGAGTTTCTCCTGCAGCGCATGGCGGTGCCGCCCGAGCGCATTGATGCCACGCTCTCGTGCCTGGCCGGCAACCGTGCTGCTTCCCGGGCTCCGGCCGAGCCGGGAGACCTCTTCGCGGAATCGCGGCGCCGCGTCGAGGCCGTCTCCCTCTGGTTCGGCCGGCTCGCCGAGGATTTCGTACGCGGATCGTTCTCGCTCCTCACCGTGGAAGGAGAGGCCCTGCGCGGCCGGCAGGACGCCGAGCTTCTCTGGCGCCGCCTGAAGGAGAGGGGACGCACCGCGGCGGAGCGCCGGGTGCTCGTGGAAAACACCGAGAAGTTCCGGCACTGGGGTCTGGTCGAGCGGGCCTGCGCCGAGAGCATCGAGAAGGCCGCGAACCACCCCCGGGAGGCTCTCGAGCTGGCCGAGCTGGCCTTGCTCATCGCCGAGCGCGTGCCGGGCGATGCGGCCTGGCGCGCGCGCCTCGCGGGGCTCGCCGGCTCCCATGTGGCCAACGGACACCGGGTCTGCAACGACCTGCACGCCATGGAGGCGGCACTCCACCGGGCGCTCCAGCGCTGGGAAGAGGGAGCTTCCGGCGACCCCGGCCTCTTGAACCCCGCCGTGGTCCCCTGGATCGAGGCGGCATGCCGGCGCGAGCAGCGGCAGTTCAAAAAGGCCCTGAAGCGGATCGAGGAGGCGCTGGCGCTCGACCGCGGCGAGCTGCGAGGGAAGATCCTGCTGAGCAAGTCAATGATCCTCAAAGCTCTCGGTGATTTTGGAGCCTCAACGCTGGCGCTCCAGGAGGCGGCGCCTCTAATCAACGGCAAGAAAGATCCGCGGCTCGCTCTGTACCTGAGGCTGAACCTCTTGGCGGACCTCAGCAGGCTGGGAAGGGCCGAGGAAGCCGAGCGGGGATTGAAGGAGGTCCACCGGCTTGCGGAGCGGATCAGCGAGCCACTCGAGCTGTCCAGGCTCGTCTGGCTCCGCGGGCTCATCGCCGCTGGCCTCGGCCGGTTTGTGGAGGCCGAGGCAGCCTTCCGGCAGGCGCGGCGTGACTTCGAAGCCTATGGGCTCGCCTACGACTATGCCCAGGTGAGCCTGGACCTGTCCCTGGTTCTTCTGAAACAGGACCGGCACGGCGAGGTGCGGACGATTGCCGAGGAGATGATCGGAATCTTCAAGAGGCTTGAGATCGACCGGGAAGCGTTGATGGCTCTCCGGGTCTTCTGCGAGGCCGCGCAACGGGAAGCCGCCACGGTGGAGCTGGCAGACCGGGTCCTGCGCTTCCTCCTCCGCGCCCAGCAGGATCCAGGTCTGCGTTTCGAGGAGGAGATGGAAGGGGCCGAAGCCGAATGAGGCTCCGGCCCCGGCATCGTTCTCGGCTTCAGCCGCGGCAGCCGCCCAGGGGATCCCAGCCGCAGCCCGAGTCACTATTCGAAGCGGGCGGCTCCTCGGCGTCTGCCGAGAACCAAAGCGCGAGCACCAGCAGTACGAAGCGCATGACGAGTCCTTTCCGGAGGCGGGCCGGCGGCGGCCGTCATGGCCGGCGGGCGGAGCCTCTCCGGACCAATAGTGCCCCGGCTCGGGTGGGAAAGTGCGCCCGACCGTGATGCCGCATCACCGAAAGGAGGGACAGATGGCGAGGAAGCGAGAGGGCCGGCCTGCGATCGACCCGGCCCCGCGGCTGTTCATGGTGCTCGTCCGGCACTCGCTGGGCTGGTTCGAGCAGCAGCAGCTCGCGGCGGCGCTGGGCGTCGCGCCCAGCCAGATCTCGATGTGGGAGCGCGGCGAGCGCCCGATCCCCGAGGAGGCCCTGGAGGCGACCGCGGCACAGGCGAACATCTCTCCGCCGCTCCTCGCTCTGGCGCTGCGGGCGATCCGGTCCTTTCTGCAGGCCTCGCAGAGGAGGGGCTCGACCGACCGCGGCCGGGCGTTCGTTGCAGCTCTCGAGCTGCTCCCGCCGCTCCTGGAAGCCGCGGACGTCGTCCTGGCGCCCCTCTGGCCCGCCGCCGGCGATCCGCCCGGCGCGCCAGCGCTCTGGGCCCGCCTCGAACGGCTGCCCCCTGCGCAGCGCCGTCTCGTGGTGGAGGAGGGAGAGGAGTATCAGACACGGGCCCTCCACGAGCGCGTGCTGGCCGAGAGCGCGGGTCTGACCGCTACTCGGCCTGGCGAGGCCCGGGAGCTGGCGCAGCTGGCGGCGCGGATTGCGGAGCTGTCGCGAGGGTAGCGCGTGGCATATCTCTTCTCGGCATGCGCGCGGGTGCTCCAGGAGCGACGAAGCGTGCTAAACTAGCGGTCGGACGGAAAGGAGACGGCGTGACGAAGCTTCTTCAACGAGCCTTTGATGAGGCAACCAAGCTCCCTGACAATGACCAGGATTCGCTTGCCGCTCTGCTGCTCAGCGAGATCGACTCGGAACGGCAATGGGACGAGGCCTTCGCCAGCTCTCAGGATCTCCTCAGCCGATTGGCCGAAGAGGCTCTCGCCGAGCATCGAGCTGGCCTGACGCAGGACCTCGATCCCGATCAACTTTGACCTCGAAGACGACCCGTCGTTTCCGAGATGCCTTACGGGATCTCCCCAGGCCCGTCCAGCGGCAGGCCCGCAAGGCCTTGCGGCGCAGAAGCCTTTGAGCAACCGCCACGCTGCGCACGAGGGAGCCCCCCGGCCGCCCCCTCTGTTGGACTGTGTCGGGACATGTCGGCGGACATGGCGCGGCCTTCCCCCGCCCGACCTCACCCCCCCGGCCCCCCTCTCCCATCTCCCACCCGGCCGCCGGGAGAGGGGGGAGCTTGCAACTGCTCTGCTCACGGGAATCTTTCCCGGAAAGATGGTTGGGGGGGGCGCCCCTCTCCCGGTTGGAGGGGTGGGAGATGGGAGAGGGGTCGGGGGTGAGGTCGGGCGGGGGGAGGCTCCGACGGCGATGACTGTGACGGAGCCCCGTGAGGCGGCGATCTGCCTCTGGACTCCCGCCTCGACCTGTGGCATACTCCTCCTCCTTCTCCTCGGGAAGCTCTTCCCGAGGGTCCTCGCGTGGGCTCCCTGAAGAGGACGGTATCCAGCGAGCGAAGGGGCTTTACACAAGGATGGTGAGGCTGTACCATCTTGCGGTTTCGCCGCTGGGGTCCGGGCTTGCCGCCTGGGCGAAGCATCGCTGTCTCAAGCCCACGTGGCTCAGAGGTAGAGCACTTCCTTGGTAAGGAAGGGGTCACCGGTTCAAATCCGGTCGTGGGCTCCAGAATTCGGTCTAACGTGTTGTGTCTTCGACAACAACTGAGCTTTCGGGAGGCATTTGAAACGCCATGGGCAAGGTGAAGTTCGAGCGTTCCAAGCCGCACGTCAACGTCGGCACCATCGGTCACGTCGACCACGGCAAGACCACGCTGACGGCCGCGATCACGAGGGTGCTGGCGACCAAAGGGTGGGCCGATTTCGTGGCGTTCGACCAGATCGACAAGGCGCCCGAGGAGCGCGAGCGCGGCATCACGATCGCGACCGCTCACGTGGAGTACCAGAGCGCGAACCGGCACTACGCGCACGTCGACTGCCCGGGTCACGCCGACTACATCAAGAACATGATCACCGGCGCGGCGCAGATGGACGGCGCGATCCTGGTGGTCTCGGCGGCGGACGGTCCGATGCCGCAGACGCGGGAGCACATCCTCTTGGCCCGCCAGGTGGGCGTGCCCTATATCGTCGTGTTCATGAACAAGTGCGACATGGTGGACGACCCGGAGCTGCTGGACCTGGTGGAGCTGGAGCTGCGCGAGCTGCTCACGTTGTACGAGTTCCCCGGGGATGACATTCCGATCATCCGGGGGTCGGCCTTGAAGGCTCTGGACAGCGGCGATCCCGGGAGCGAGTGGGGTCAGAAGATCATGGAGCTGGTGGAGCAGCTGGACACCTACATCCCGCTGCCGGAGCGCGCGATCGACAAGCCGTTCCTGATGCCGATCGAGGACATCTTCTCGATCTCGGGCCGCGGCACGGTGGTGACCGGGCGCGTGGACCGCGGGATCGTCAAGGTGGGCGACGAGGTGGAGATCGTCGGCATCCGTCCGACGGTGAAGACGATCGTCACGGGCGTCGAGATGTTCAAGAAGCTGCTCGATCAGGGGCAGGCGGGCGACAACATCGGCGTGCTTTTGCGCGGGACCAAGAAGGACGACGTGGAGCGCGGCCAGGTGCTGGCGAAGCCGGGGTCCATCACTCCGCACACGCGGTTCAAGGGCGAGGTCTACGTGCTGACCAAGGAGGAGGGAGGGCGTCACACGCCGTTTTTCAGCGGCTACCGTCCGCAGTTCTACTTCCGGACGACGGACGTGACGGGCGTGGCGAGCCTCCCCGAGGGCGTCGAGATGGTGATGCCCGGGGACAACGTGAACCTGGAGATCGAGCTGATCGCGCCGATCGCGATGGAGAAGGGGGTCCGCTTCGCCATCCGCGAGGGCGGCCGCACCGTCGGCGCCGGCACGGTCACGGAGATCTTGAAATAGATGTAGGGGCGGGTCTCGTGCCCGCCCTGTGAGAACTACAGGCCAGTAGCTCGAACTGGTAGAGCATCGGTCTCCAAAACCGAGGGTTGGGGGTTCGAATCCCTCCTGGCCTGCCAATTTTTGGGTGGTTGGAAAACAAGATGACGAACTGGATCAACAAATCGAAGGACTTCCTCTCCGAGGTGCGCTCCGAGATGCGGAAGGTCTCCTTCCCCTCGCGCGACGAGGTGGTGGGGACGACGATCGTGGTGGTCATCACGAGCTTCGTCTTCTCCGTCTTCCTCTTCGCGGCCGATCAGGTGATCGTCTGGGGCTACCAGAATCTGGTCAAGGTGCTGGGATGACCGAGCCTGTGAGCGGCGGCGTCGGCAGGAAGTGGTACATCGTCCACACCTACTCCGGGTTCGAGGAGCGGGTGAAGGAGACGCTGCGCCAGCGCGCCGAGGCTCTCGGCATGGGAGAGGCCTTCGGCGACGTCCGCATCCCCACCGAGACGGTCGTGGAGTACAAGGGCGGGAAGAAGAAGGAGACGCAGCGCAAGTTCTTCCCCGGCTACATCCTGGTCGAGATGGAGATGTCGGACGCCGCCTGGCACGTGGTGAAGAACACCCCCAAGGTGACCGGGTTCGTCGGCACCGGCAAGAAGCCGACCCCGCTCTCCGAGGAGGAGGTCAACCAGATCCTCGAGCAGGTGGTGACGGCGAAGGAGAAGCCGAAGCCGAAATACGTGTTCGAGAAGGCGGAGCCGGTGCGCATCACCGACGGTCCGTTCAACAACTTCACGGGCGTGGTCGACGAGGTCAACCTCGACCGCAACACCTTGAAGGTGATGGTCACGATCTTCGGCCGGCAGACGCCGGTCGAGCTGGACTTCTCGCAGGTGCAGAAGATCTGATCGGGGAAAGTCTGATCGGGGGAAAAGATGGCGAAGAAGATCACTGGTTACATCAAGCTGCAGATTCCCGCGGGCGCGGCGACGCCGGCCCCTCCGGTCGGACCGGCCCTCGGCCAGGCGGGCGTGAACATCATGGACTTCGTGAAGAATTTCAACGCCCGGACGGCGGCCCAGTCGGGGCTGATCATCCCGGTGGTGATCACGGTCTATGCCGACCGCAGCTACACGTTCATCACCAAGACGCCGCCGGCGGCGATCCTGCTGCAAAAGGCGGCGGGCGTCGACAAGGGCTCGGGCGAGCCGAACAAGAAGAAGGTCGGCAAGGTGACGCGGGCGCAGGTCGAGGAGATCGCGAAGACCAAGCTCCCGGACTTGAACGCGGGGAGCCTGGAAGCGGCGGTCAAGACCATCGAGGGCACGGCCCGCTCGATGGGGCTCGAAGTCGAAGGCTGAGGCCGCAGGCCGATTTCAGATAGACCGGAGGAATGATCGTGGCGAAGCACGGTAAGAAATATCGGGAGGCGGCCCAGAAGGTGGAGACCCGCCCCTACCCCCTGCGCGATGCCCTCGCCCTGGCGAAGGACGCGGCCTACGCGAAATTCGACGAGACCGTCGAGGTCTCTCTGCGCCTGGGCGTCGACCCCAAGCACGCGGACCAGATGGTGCGCGGCACCGTCGTCCTGCCGCACGGCCTGGGCAAGACGGCGCGGGTGCTGGTCTTCGCGGCCGGCGAGAAGATCCGCGAGGCCGAGGAGGCGGGAGCCGACTACGTGGGCGGCGAGGACCTCGCCAAGCGGATCGAAGGCGGCTGGCTGGACTTCGACGCGGTGGTGGCGACGCCGGACATGATGCGGGTCGTCGGCCGCCTGGGCAAGGTCCTGGGTCCCCGCGGCCTGATGCCGAACCCGAAGGCGGGCACGGTGGCCGTGGACGTGGCCCGGGCCGTCCAGGAGATCAAGGCCGGCAAGGTCGAGTTCCGCGTCGACAAGACCGGGATCATCCACGCGCCGGTCGGCAAGCTGTCCTTCGGGACCGACAAGCTGAAGGAGAACGCCGACGCGCTGATCGGCGCGGTGGTCAGGGCCAAGCCGAGCGCGGCCAAGGGCAAGTACGTCAAGGGCGTGAGCCTCTCCTCCACCATGGGGCCCGGCATCAAGGTGGACGAAGCCGTCGCCGTGGCGGCCGAGGCTTAAGGAGAAAACATCATGGCGCTGAGTCGAGCCGACAAAGAGCAGTTGCTCGCCGAGTATGAAGAGGGGTTGAAGGGCGCGTCGCACGCGTTCGTGATGGGCTACCAGGGGATCAAGGTCCCCCAGGTCACCGCGCTCCGCGAGAAGGTGCGGCAGAGCGGCGGGCAGTACATCGTGGTGAAGAACACGCTGGCGCTGCGCGCCATCGACGGAGCGGCGCTCGCGGCGCTCAAGGACCAGTTCACCGGTCCCACCGCCGTGGCCTTCACCGACAAGGATCCGGTCTCGCTGGCCAAGGCGCTGACCGATTTCGCCAAGGACGTGCCGGCGATCCAGTTCAAGGGCGGCGTCGTCGAGGGGCGGGCCATCGCGGCGGACCAGGTCAAGGAGATCGCCTCGCTGCCCAGCCGCGAGGAGCTGATCGCGAAGCTCCTCTTCCTGATGCAGTCGCCGGTCACGCGCTTCGTCCGCGTCCTGGCCGCGGTGCCGCAGTCGTTCGTGGTGGTGTTGGACCAGATCCGTCAGAAGAAGGAAGAGGGGCAGCCCGCGGCCTGAGCCGGGCTTGGATTGAAACGTAGTGTAAGGAGAGAAAATGGCTATCGCGACCGAAGAGTTCATCCAGCAGATCGACGGGCTGACCGTCCTCGAGCTCAACAACCTCGTGAAGGCTCTCGAGGACCACTACGGCGTCTCCGCCGCGGCTGCCGTGGCCGCTCCGGCCGCCGGCGGTGGCGCCGCCGCCGCCGCGCCGGTCGAGGAGAAGACCGAGTTCGACGTGGTCTTGAAAGCCGCCGGCGAGAAGAAGATCAACGTCATCAAGGTCGTCCGCGAGGTCACCAGCCTGGGCCTGAAGGAGGCCAAGGACCTCGTCGAGTCGGCTCCGGCCACCGTCAAGGAGGCGATCTCCAAGGACGAGGCCGAGGCGGTCAAGAAGAAGTTCGAAGAGGCCGGGGCGACCGTCGAGCTCAAGTAGAGCGTGGTGCGCAACAAACCCGCTCTGCTCCCGGGGGAGGAGAGCGAACCTGCTCCCGTGGAGCGACGCGAACACGTTCTACGAAGGGACTGCGGACCACGACCTCAAGAGACCCATACCGCCGGAACTCCGCCCGCCCGACAGGCTCCCGGGCGGGTGCGCCGCGTGCCCAGGGCATAAATGGGGCGTCGCGGCTGTTCTGGCTTTTGTTCACCATGCCCGGTGACCCTCCGCGGGGCGAGCGGAGGGCCGGGCATGGTGTCTCCTGCTTGTTGCGGTCCAGGAGCCCGGGACACACCCTCCAGACAGGACAGGGCTGCCGCGTAGAGTCTTTACCAGGCATCGAGGAGATAGCAAGGACCACCTATGGATAGATTTCCCATCCCGCAGAAGTCAGCGCGCCACGGCCAACGGAAGGATTTTTCCAGGATCACGACATCGCTGCCCATTCCCAACCTGATCGACGTCCAGCGGAGATCCTACGAGCGCTTTCTGCAGATGAACCTGCTGCCCGAAGAGCGGGCCAACCAGGGTCTGCAATCGGTCTTCACCAGCATCTTCCCGTTCTCCGACTTCCGCGAGACCTGCTCGCTCGATTTCGTCAAGTACTCGATCGGCGACTGGCAGTGCAAGTGCGGCGAGCTGAAAGGGCTGGAGTACCTCCGCATGACCTGCACGAACTGCGGGGCGAAGATCATGACCGACCACCCGCACGAGGAGACGGTCACCTGCACCGAGTGCGGCTTCGTCAACAAGAACCGCGTGACCAAGTGCGACATCTGCGGCAACCCCGTGGACCTGCAGCTCAAGTACTCGATCTCGGACTGCCAGGAGCGCGGAATGACCTTCGCGGTGCCGCTCAAGGTCACCTTCCGCCTGTTCGTCTATGACCGCGACCCCGAGACCGGCGCGCGCATGATGCGCGACGCCAAGGAGGAGGAGGTCTATTTCGGCGACATCCCGCTGATGACCGACAACGGCACGTTCATCATCAACGGGACCGAGCGCGTGATCGTCTCCCAGCTCCACCGGAGCCCGGGCGTCTTCTTCACCAAGGAGGGGCCGCGGACCTATCTGTCCAAGATCATTCCCTACCGCGGCTCCTGGGTGGAGTTCGAGTACGACCAGAAGGACGTCTTGTCAGTGCGCATCGACCGGAAGCGCAAATTTCATGGCACGGTCTTCCTGCGCGCCCTGGGCTTGGAGTCGGACGAGTCGATCCTGCGCCAGTTCTACCTCCCCGTCGGGCTGTCGTCCGAGGGGGCCGGCCGCTTCACGCTCCACGTGTCGCCCAAGGTGCTCGAGGCGGAGCGCCTGAAGGACCGCCAGAGCCGCGGCCGCCGTGAGGCCTACCCGATCTTCGCCGGCATCGTCCTCGGCAAGGACCTGATCGGCAAGCTCGACACCGGCCAGACCCTCGCCTTCGAGGTCGGCACCGAGGAGCTGGAGCGCGCCTATTTCATCGGCGACGTGGTCGACCTGGACACCGGCGAGGTGATCTTCGAGGCCAACGAGCTCGTCCCCGAGGACATCGAGGAGCGCCTGGACGGCCGCAACCACACTCCGGTCGAGCTCTTCTTCCCCGACTGGGAGCTGACCGGGGCGACGCTGTCGAACACGCTGGCCAAGGACACCACCAAGAACTCGAAGGAAGCGCTGATCGAGATCTACCGCCGCATGCGCCCGGGCGATCCGCCGACCCTGGAGAGCGCCCGTTCGCTCTTCTACGGCATGTTCTTCGACGCCAAGCGCTACGACTTCTCGCGGGTCGGCCGCTTCAAGTTCAACATCAAGCTCGACACCGAGGTGCCGGTCGACCAGAAGACCCTCTCGGCGGACGACTTCTTCCGGGTGATCGAGTATCTGCTCCGCCTGCAGAAGGACGTCGGCCGCGTCGACGACATCGACAACCTGGGCAACCGGCGCGTGCGCGCGGTCGGCGAGCTTCTGGAGAACCAGTTCCGGATCGGCCTCGTGCGCATGGAGCGGGCGATCAAGGAGAAGATGTCGGTCCACCAGGACATCGACTCGGCGATGCCGCACGACCTGATCAACTCGAAGCCGGTCATCGCGGCGATCAAGGAGTTCTTCGGCTCGTCGCAGCTGTCGCAGTTCATGGACCAGACGAACCCGCTCTCGGAGGTGACGCACAAGCGCCGCCTGTCGGCCCTGGGACCGGGCGGTCTGTCGCGCGAGCGCGCCGGCTTCGAGGTGCGCGACGTGCACGCCACGCATTACGGCCGCATCTGCCCGATCGAGACGCCGGAAGGTCCGAACATCGGCCTCATCTCGTCGCTCGCCACCTACGCGCGGATCAACGACTACGGGTTCATCGAGAGCCCGTACAAGAAGGTCGACGACGGCCGCGTGCTCGACCACTACCGGATCTTGAAGGTGGGGGACGGCGGCTTCCGCCTCGGCCAGATCGTCACCGGTGACGAGCTGGGGGCCGAGAACGAGCGGCTGGAGAAAGCGCGCAAGCGCCGGGTCGACGCCGAGCCGCACGCCTTCTACCTCTCCGCCTGGGAGGAGGAGAAGTACATCGTCGCGCAGGCCAACGCGCGGCTCGACGAGCGGGGCAACTTCGTCAACGACCGCATCATCGCGCGCGCCGGCGGCGACTTCGTCACCGTCGAGCGCGACAGGATCGACTACATCGACATCAGCCCGAAGCAGCTGGTGTCGGTCGCCGCGGCGCTCATCCCGTTCTTGGAGAACGACGACGCGAACCGCGCTCTCATGGGCTCCAACATGCAGCGCCAGGCCGTGCCTCTCTTGCGCAGCGACTCGCCGATCGTGGGCACCGGCCTCGAAGGGATCGTGGCCCAGGACTCGGGCGCGGTCGTGCTCTGCAAGCGGGGCGGCATCGTCGACTCGGTGGACGCCGAGCGCATCATCGTGCGCGTCGAGGGCGAGGACCTGGAGACCGGCGAGACCAAGGACTTCGGCGCCGACATCTACCAGCTGATCAAGTTCCGCCGCTCGAACCAGAACACCTGCATCACCCAGAAGCCCGTCGTTTCCGAGGGGCTCCGGGTGCGCAAGGGGGACGTGCTGGCCGACGGCCCGTGCACCGAGCTGGGCGAGCTCGCCCTCGGCAGGAACGTGCTGGTGGCCTTCATGCCCTGGCGCGGCTACAACTTCGAGGACGCGATCCTGATCTCCGAGAAGCTGGTGCGGGAGGACTACTACACCTCCATCCACATCGAGGAGTTCGAGATCGAGGCCCGCGACACCAAGCTGGGACCGGAGGAGATCACGCGGGACATCCCGAACGTCTCCGAGTCGGCGCTCAAGGACCTGGACGAGAGCGGCATCGTGCGCATCGGCGCCACGGTCAAGGCGGGCGACATCCTGGTCGGCAAGGTCACGCCCAAGGGCGAGACCCAGCTCACCCCGGAAGAGAAGCTGCTGCGCGCCATCTTCGGTGAGAAGGCGGGCGACGTCCGCGACGCGAGCTTGAAGGTGCCGCCGGGCATCGAGGGGACGATCGTCGACGTCAAGATCTTCTCCAGGAAGGGCGTCGAGAAGGACGTGCGGGCCAAGGAGATCGAGCAGTCCGAGATCGGCCGCCTGGAGAAGAACATCAAGGACGAGGTGCGGATCCTGACCGAGGAGCGCAACAAGAAGGTCAGCGACCTCCTGGTGGGCAAGAAGGTCATGACCGTGGTCAAGGCGCGCACCGGGCAGGAGCTGCTCAAGGCCGGCGACCCGATCAACGCGGCGACCCTGGAGCGGCTGACCCGCCAGGAGATCCTCCGCCTGCCGGTCGACGAGCGGCGGCTGATCGACGCGGTGGAGATCATCTACAAGAAGACGGACTCCCACATCGAGGTGCTGCACCGGGTCAACGAGGAGCGGATCGCTCTCCTGCAGAAGGGCGACGAGCTGCCGCCCGGGGTCATCAAGCTGGTCAAGGTCTACGTCGCGATGAAGCGCAAGCTCCAGGTGGGCGACAAGATGGCCGGCCGCCACGGCAACAAGGGCGTGATCTCGCGCATCCTGCCCGAGGAGGACCTGCCGTACCTCCCGGACGGGACCCCGGTCGAGATCGTGCTCAATCCGCTCGGCGTGCCGAGCCGGATGAACGTCGGCCAGATCCTGGAGACGCACCTGGGCTGGGCCGGCCGGGCGCTCGGTCTCAAGTTCGCGACGCCGGTCTTCGACGGCGCGCGCGAGGCCGACATCAAGTTGCTCCTCAAGGAGGCGAACCTGCCCGATTCGGGCAAGACGCCGCTCTTCGACGGCATGACCGGGGAGGCGTTCGAGCAGAAGGTGACGGTGGGTTACATCTACATGTTGAAGCTCTCGCACCTGGTGGACGACAAGATCCACGCCCGTTCGATCGGACCCTACTCGCTGATCACCCAGCAGCCGCTGGGCGGCAAGGCGCAGTTCGGCGGCCAGCGCTTCGGCGAGATGGAGGTGTGGGCGCTCGAAGCCTACGGCGCGGCCTACACGCTCCAGGAGCTGCTCACCGTCAAGAGCGACGATGTGGAAGGTCGCAGCAAGGTGTACGAGGCGATCGTGAAGGGTGAGGTGCCGGAAGCCCCGGGTCTCCCGGAATCCTTCAACGTTCTGGTCCGCGAGCTCCAGAGCCTCTGCCTCGACGTCGAGCTCCTCAAGGTCTAAGGGAGGGTTACCACATTGCAACCGTTCAGCAGTTTTGACAAGCCCCAGGCGATCAAGGACTTCAACGCGATCAAGATCTCGATCGCGTCGCCGGAGAAGATCCGTTCCTGGAGCTATGGTGAGGTCACCAAGCCCGAGACGATCAACTACCGGACCTTCAAGCCGGAGCGCGACGGCCTGTTCTGCGCCAAGATCTTCGGCCCGATCACGGATTGGGAGTGCCTCTGCGGCAAGTACAAGCGGATGAAGCACCGCGGCGTCATCTGCGACAAGTGCGGCGTCGAGGTGACGCGGTCGCGCGTGCGCCGCGAGCGGATGGGCCACATCGAGCTGGCCTGCCCGGTCTCGCACGTCTGGTTCTTCAAGGGCCTGCCGAGCCGCATCGGGCACCTGCTCGACATCAGCCTGCGCGACCTGGAGCGCATCCTGTATTTCGAGAGCTACGTGGTGATCGATCCCGGCGAGACGGATCTCAAGGAGCAGGAGCTCCTCTCCGAGGAGCGCTACCGCGAGGTGCGCGACAAGTGGGGCGAGGGCACCTTCGAGGCCAAGATGGGCGCCGAGGCGATCAAGGAGCTCCTGACCCGCATCGACGTCGACGAGCTGGCCGAGGAGCTGCGCATCGTGATGCGCACCGAGACGAGCCAGATCCGGCGCTTGAAGGCGGCCAAGCGGCTCAAGGTGGTCGACGCGTTCCGCCGGTCGGGCCACCGGCCGGAGTGGATGATCCTGGACGTCATCCCGGTCATCCCGCCCGAGCTGCGCCCGCTCGTCCCCCTGGACGGCGGACGCTTTGCGACCAGCGACCTCAACGACCTCTACCGCCGCGTGATCAACCGCAACAACCGGTTGAAGAAGCTGCTCGAGCTGCGCGCTCCCGAGGTGATCGTGAGGAACGAGAAGCGCATGCTGCAGGAGGCGGTCGACGCGCTCTTCGACAACGGCCGCCGCGGCCGCGTGCTCAAAGGTTCGAACAACCGGCCGCTCAAGTCGCTGTCCGACACGCTCAAGGGCAAGCAGGGCCGGTTCCGCCAGAACCTCCTCGGCAAGCGCGTCGACTACTCGGGCCGCTCGGTGATCGTGGTCGGTCCGGAGCTCAAGCTCAGCCAGTGCGGCCTGCCGAAGAAGATGGCGCTCGAGCTGTTCAAGCCGTTCATCTACAACCGTCTGGAGGAGAAGGGGCTGGTCGGCACGATCAAGGCGGCCAAGGAGATGGTGGAGGCCGAGATCGACGAGGTTTGGGACGCTCTGGAGGAGGTCATCCAGGACCATCCGGTGCTCCTGAACCGCGCGCCGACGCTCCACCGCCTCGGCATCCAGGCCTTCCAGCCGACGCTCATCGAAGGCAAGGCGATCAAGATCCACCCGCTGGTCTGCGCGGCGTTCAACGCCGACTTCGACGGCGACCAGATGGCGGTCCACGTGCCGCTGTCGCCCAAGGCGCAGATCGAGAGCCAGGTGCTGATGCTGGCGAGCAACAACATCCTGTCGCCGGCGCACGGGCGTCCGCTCGCCGTGCCGTCGCAGGACCTGGTGCTCGGCGGCTACTACCTGACGCTCGGCAAGGCCGGGGCGAAGGGCGAGGGCCGGGTCTTCCCCGACTTCGACTCCGTGCTGCTCGCCCTGGAGGCGGGCCAGGTGGAGACGCTCTCGCCGGTCAAGGTGCGCTACTCGGGCCCGTACATCAACCTCGAGACGCAGCTCGACAAGCAGAACATCGTGCACGCCGAGCTGGAAGAGATCGACAACGCTCTCATCGACACCACCGTCGGCCGGGTGATCTTCAACATGCACCTGCCGAAGGACATCCCGTACATCAACGGCCTGCTCAAGAAGCGCGGCCTGCAGGACCTCGTCGGCTACTGCTTCATCAAGCTGGGCAACGAAGCCACGGTGCGCATGCTCGACGAGATCAAGGAGGTCACCTTCCTCTACGCGACGCGGGCGGGCATCTCGTTCGGCGTCGACGACATGGTCGTGCCGAGCCGGAAGCCCGAGATCCTCGCCCAGGCGCACCGCGAGGTGAACGAGATCGAGAGCCAGCGCTCGGCCGGCGTGATCACCGCCGGTGAGCGGCACAACAAGATCATCGACATCTGGCACCGGGTGACCGAGCGTGTCTCCGAGGAGATGTTCCGCGAGATGCGGGAGATCGAGCAGACCACGGGGGTGTTCAACCCGATCAACCTGATGGCCGACTCGGGCGCCCGCGGCTCGCGCGAGCAGGTGCGCCAGCTCGCCGGCATGCGCGGACTCATGTCCAAGCCCTCGGGCGAGGTCATCGAGACGCCGATCACGGCGAACTTCCGCGAAGGCCTCTCCGTGCTGCAGTACTTCATCTCCACGCACGGCGCCCGCAAGGGTCTGGCCGACACCGCGCTCAAGACCGCCGACTCCGGGTACTTGACCCGGCGTCTGGTCGACGTGGCGCAGGACGTGATCATCAACGAGGTCGACTGCGGCACGATCGACGGCATCACGGTGACGGCGATCATGGAGGGCGGCGAGATCCTGGAGCCGCTGCGCGACCGCATCGTCGGCCGGACCTGCCAGGAGGACATCTACGACCCGATGACCGGGGATCTGATCGTCGAGGTCGGCCAGGAGATCACGGACTTCCTGGGCAACGCCGTGCAGGCGGCCGGCATCGAGCGGGTGAAGATCCGCTCCGTGCTGACCTGCGAAACGCGGCGCGGCGTCTGCGCCTCGTGCTACGGCCGCAACCTCGCGACCGGCAAGATGGTGGAGATCGGCGAGGCGGTGGGCGTCATCGCGGCGCAGTCGATCGGCGAGCCCGGCACGCAGCTCACCATGCGGACCTTCCACTACGGCGGTACCGCGAGCCGCGTCTCCGAGCAGTCGAAGCACATCGCCAAGAACCCGGGCCTCGTCAAGTTCCTGAACGTGAACACGGTCGAGAGCAAGCGCGGCGCCCTGGTCGTCATCAACCGCAGCGGCAAGCTGGTCCTGACCGACGAGAAGGGGCGCGAGCGCGAGCGCTACGCCCTGACCTACGGCTCGCAGCTCCTGGTGCACGAGGGCGACGAGGTCCAGCCGGGCACCGAGCTGGTCACCTGGGACCCCTTCACCTATGCGATCCTCTCGGAGATCGGCGGCAAGGCGGACTTCCAGGACATCGTCGAGGGCGAGAACGTCCGCGAGGAGACCGACAAGGTCACCGGCCTGTCGCAGAAGATCATCGTCGAGGCGTCGGCCAACGAGAAGCGCGTGCCGGCGATCTTGATCCGCGGCGAGGACGGCCGCGAGAAGCGGTACCTGCTGCCGTCGGGCTCCCACCTGGTGGTGGGCAACGACCAGGACGTCTACCCCGGTGACACGCTGGTCAAGATCCCGCGCGAGACGACGAAGACCAAGGACATCACCGGCGGTCTGCCGCGCGTCGTCGAGCTCTTCGAAGCGAGAAGCCCGAAGGAGCCGGCGATCATCACCGAGATCGACGGCGCGGTGCGCCTGGGCGACGTCCACAAGGGGATGCGCAAGGTGGTCGTCGAGAGCGAGCTCGGCGACACCCGCGAATACCTGGTGCCGCGCTCGATCCACATCAACGTGCAGGAGGGCGAGCGGGTGCGCGCCGGCGATCCGCTGATCGACGGTCCGATCAACCCGCACGACATCCTGCAGGTGCTCGGCGAGAAGGAGCTGCAGCGCTACTTGACCGACAAGATCCAGGAGGTCTACAGGTCGCAGAGCGTGGCGATCAACGACAAGCACATCGAGGTGATCGTCCGCCAGATGATGCGGTCGGTGAAGATCGAGGAGGTGGGCGACACCGAGTTCCTGATCGACGAGCAGGTGGACCGCTGGAAGTTCCAGGAGGAGAACGACCGCGTCGTGGCCGCCGAGGGCACCCCGGCGATCGGGCGTCCGCTCCTTCTGGGCATCACCAAGGCGTCGCTGTCGACCGACAGCTTCATCTCGGCGGCGAGCTTCCAGGAGACGACGCGCGTCCTCACCGAGGCGGCGATCAGCGGCAAGGTGGACACGCTCCGGGGCTTGAAGGAGAACGTGATCGTGGGCCGGGTGATCCCGGCGGGTACGGGCATGGGCTTCTACCGCGACTTCCACATGGCCGAGGAGCTCGTCGAGACCGAGCCGGAGACCGAGGAGGAGCTCTTCTTCGAGTTCGGCGAGGAGGAGATGATCCGCAGCCTGCCGCAGGAGGTCCTCGACGGGGAGTGATCCTCGCTCCCATCTCACCTGAAGCGCAAAGGGCGGCCGCGAGGCCGCCCTTTTTCTTTGCTGCTAGACTTCGGCTTTCCGCTGAATCCAAGGAGGTGCAGCCATGCCGAAGGAGGCCGAAAGCTGGATCGTGGAGCAGGTCGACCGGAACGGGGAGATCCCGATCTTCGAGAAGGACAGCGAGTTTTCGATCGAGCCGGGGACGCTCGTGAGCGGGAAGGTGAGCGTGACGATCCCCGGAGTCGAGACGATTCTCGAGGGGACCTGCGTCCGCGGCGGTCAGTTCAACTGGGTCCAGGCGTGGTGCCTGCACGGAGAAGACCGCTACGTCTTCTGCGCCTTCCCTCGCGGTGCAGATCTCGAAGGGTTCGTCCTGCGGATCAAGGCGAGCCTTCCGCCGCACCAGGAGCCGCAGGATACGGAGACGTGGACCGCGACGAAGCCCCCCTACGGGGACCCCGGAAAAGGTTGATCCGCCGCTGCGCTCTCGCCGGGCTCCTGGGGCTGGTCCTTCCGGCCGCGGGGCTGCACGGCGCCCCGCCCTCGGTGCCGCCGCTCGAAGGACCTGTGGAAACCTCTCTCGCTCCCGGAGAGGTCCACCGGTACCACCTGTCGCTGGAGCCGGACCGCTACGTCCGGATCGCGGCCGAGCAGCAGGGAATCGACGTCGCGCTGCGGCTCGAAGGCTCCGGCGGGGAGGTCCTCGCGACCGCGGACAGCCTCTCCGGGGCCTGGGGACCGGAACGGCTCTCGTGGCTCTCCGGAGCCGGTGGCGCCGAGCTGACCGTGGTGGTGAGCTCGGTCGGGAGCCACGGAGCGCCGGGCCGGTACCGGTTGTGGATCGAGGCGCTGCGGGCGCCGGAGAGCGCGGACCGCGACCGCTTCGAGGCCGAGCGCCGGAACCGGGAGGCGCTACAGCTGTACAGGACCCGGGACGCCGATGCGCTCCGCCAGGCGCTGCAGGCCTACGGCGGCCTCGTTCCGCGCTGGGCCGCTCTCGGCGATCCCGAGGAGGAGGCCCGCGCCTCCTACATGGCCGGCTACCTGCACCGCCTCCTGGGCGAGCCGCGCGAGGCGATCGCGCCCTTCGAGAGAGCGCTCGACCTCTGGCGCCGGCAGGGGGACCGCCGCCGGCAGGCGGACACCCTGAACCAGAAGGGGCTCGCGCAGTGGGCGCTGTCCGACGCGCCCGCGGCGCTCGCCTCCTACGGGGACGCCCTCGCCCTCTGGGAAGCGGCCGGCGATCAGGCGTCGGCCGCGAGCACCCTCAACAACCTCGGTCTCGTCCACCAGTCGACGGGCGATCCCCGGCGGGCGCGGGAGGTCTTCGAGCGCGCCCTCGCGCTCTTCCGGGAGACGGGTGACGGCGGCCGCGAGGCCGCGGTGCTCAACAATCTGGGAGCGATCTACGACGTCCTCGGCGAGCCGGACCTGGCTCTCGGCAGCTACGGCCGGGCCCTGGAGGGCTTCCGCGCGCTCGGCCTTCAATCCGGCGAGGCGGACGCGCTCAACAACCTCGGGCTGATCAACGATTTCCTCGGCGAGCCGCAGGCGGCGCTCGAAGCCTACCGGCAGGCCCTGGAGATCTTCCGCCAGCTCGGCGACAAGCGCCGCGAGGCCTCGGTGCTCTACAACCTGGGCGGAGTCCTGGCGGGGCTGGGCGAGCCCGACCGGGCGCGCGACCTCTGCGAGCAGTCGCTCGGCATCCGGCAGGCGATCGGAGACCGGCGCGGCGAGGCGGAGGCCCTGTCGTTTCTCGGGCGGCTGCAGAGCGGCGCCGGGAACGGCTCCGACGCGCTCGCCTCGCTGACCCGGGCCCTGGGGGTCCAGCGCACCATCGGCGACCGCCGGGGCGAGGCCGGAGCCCTGGCGAATCTGGGCACCCTGGAGCTGCGGCTGGGGCGGCGCGCCGAGGCGGGACAGCACCTCGAAGCCGCCCTGTCGATCCGCCGGGAAATCGGGGACCGCCGCGGCGAGGCGGAGTCCCTCCATCTCCTCGGAGCGCTCCAGGCGGCGGCGGGGGAGAGCCGCGCGGCCCGCGACCTCTTCGCGCAGGCCCTGGCGCTCCGGCGGTCGGTGGAGGATCTCGACGGCGAGATCCGCACCCTCCAGGAGATCGCCCGCCTCGATGAGACGGCCGGCGATCTCCCCGCGGCCCGGACGCGCCTGGAGGACGCCCTGGCGAAGATCGAGTCGCTGCGCTCCCGGGTGGTGCGGCGCGACCTCCGCGACACGTTCTTCGCGGACCGCCAGGACGCCTACGAGCTCCTCATCGACGTCCTGATGCGCATGCACCGCGCCGACCCCTCCGCCGGGCATCAGACCGAGGCGCTGGAGGTCGCCGAGCGGGCGCGGGCGCGCGGCCTGCTCGACCTCCTGCGCGAGGCTCGCGCCGACCTGCGCCCGGGGATCGCCCCGGAGCTCGCCGAGCGGCTGCAGAAGGCCCGGCACCTGCGCGACGCCAAGGCCGGGCGCCACGCCCGCCTGCTCGCCGAGGGCGCTCCCGCGGCGGCGGTCGAGGAGGCGCGCGGTGAGCTGGAGGCGTCCCTCGAGGACCTCGCCGAGGCCGAGGCGGCCGCCCGCGCCGCCAGTCCCCGCTACCGGGAGCTGACCGGCGAGGAACCGGTGAGATTTTCCGAGCTGCGGTCCCACTACCTGGATGGAGGGACGATGCTGCTCGAATACGCGCTCGGACAGGAAAGGAGCTGGCTCTGGGCGGTGACCCCGGAGACGGTGGACGCCTACGAGCTTCCTCCGCGGGACGAGATCGAGACGGCGGCGCGCATCGCCGCCGAGCGCCTGCGCCGCCCGGCCGCGGGCGATGCCGATCTCGCCGCCCTCGCCCGCATGCTCCTCGGGCCGGTCGCGGACCGCCTGCCCCAGCGGGTGCTGGTCGTTCCGGACGGCGCCCTCCACTACATCCCCTTTGCCGCGCTGCCGGTTCCGGCGACCGGCGAGCCCCTGATGGCGGAGCACGAGGTGGTCCACCTGCCGTCCGCCGCGACGCTCGCGGCCTTGCGGCGGGACCGCCCGACCGGCGACCAGCGCGGCGCCGTGGCGGTCCTCGCCGATCCGGTCTTCACGGTGGACGACCCGCGGGTGGGCCGCGCCCGCTCCTCTGGTTCCGCCGGCCGCTCCAAAGAGCGTTCCGGGGACGAGCCCCGGCGCTTCGAGCGGCTCCCGTGGACCCGCCGCGAGGCCGAGGCGATCCTCGCCCAGGCAGCCGGGCGGCCGGTCCTCTCCGCCCTCGACTTCGATGCCGACCGCGAGACCGCGACGTCGCCCGAGCTGCGCAAATACCGCATCGTCCACTTCGCCACCCACGGCGTCCTCGACAGCCGCCGCCCCGCCCTGTCCGGGCTCGTGCTCTCGCTGGTCGACCGGGAGGGCAAGCCGCGGGACGGATTCCTGCGCCTCCAGGACGTCTACGGCCTCGACCTCGATGCGGATCTCGTAGTGCTCTCGGGCTGCGAGACGGCGCTCGGCCGGGAGATGCGCGGCGAAGGGCTCACCGGGCTGACGCGGGGCTTCTTCTACGCCGGAACGAGCCGCGTCGTCGCGAGCCTCTGGCGGGTGGAGGACCGCGCCACGGCCGAGCTGATGACCCGCTTCTACCATGCATTGTTGGCGGAGGGGCAGCGGCCGGCCGAGGCGCTCCGCACCGCCCAGCTCTCGATGTGGAAGGAAAAACGATGGCGCGATCCGTACTTCTGGGCCGCCTTCACGATCCAGGGGGACTGGCAGTGACCGCTCCGGCCGATCTGGTCGGCCGCATCCGGAGCGGGGAGGCCGCCGCGGAGGACGAGCTGATCCGGCACTTCAGCCGCGGCATCTCCTTTCTGCTCCGCCGCGTCGCGCGCGATCCCGCTCTCGCCGAGGATCTTCACCAGGAGACGTTCCGGCTGGCGATCGAAAAGATCCGGCGGGGCGAGATCCGCGAGCCGGAGAAGCTCCCTGGCTTCCTCACCAGCCTGGCGCGCAACCTCGCCACCGAGGACGCCCGGCGCGACACGCGGCGCGACCAGTGGCACGACCGGGACTCCGAGCGGGCCGAGCAGGCGCCCGATCCCGAGCCCGGCCAGCTGTCAGCCCTCCTGCGCAAGGAGCGCGCGACCGTCGTCCGCCAGGTGATCGGCGAGCTGGAGCAGGACCGCGATCGCCAGCTTCTCTTCCGCTACTACATCGCGGAGGAGGAGAAGGAGCAGATCTGTCGCGACCTGGCGCTCGACCAGGTCCACTTCAACCGCGTGCTCTTCCGGGCACGCCAGCGCTACAAGGATCTGTACGAAAGGCGGCAGAGCGGGTTCCGGGGCGGACCGCCCCCGGAGCGGACGCCGCGCCGCGAGCACAGAGCCGCGGCGGAGTGAGGTGCGCCATGGACCATACCTACATCGAAGAGAACGACGTCATCCGCCGCTACCTGGCCGACCGGCTGAGCGGCGACGAGAGGTCCCGCTTCGAGGCCCACTACGTCGACTGCACGGAGTGCCTGGAGCAGCTGGAGCTGGAGGAGGGGTTTCGCGAGGGATTCCGCGAGGTCGCCGCGGCCGGCGCGGCGCGCACGATCGAGCGGGGGCTCTTTCTCCGCCTCCTTCTCTCGCGCACCGGCCGGGCGCTCCTCGCCGCGGCGCTGGCGATCGTGGTGGCGCTCCCCGCCGGGCTCCTGCTGATGCGCAACCGGGATCTCGGCCGCCGGCTCGCCGCGGCGGAGGCGGAGCGGGCCCGTCCCGCCGCCCCTCCCCGCTCCTCTCCGGAGCCGCCGGGAATCCCGGACGCGCAGAAGGTGCGCTGGGAGCGCGATCAGCTCGCGAGCGCGCTGGAGCAGGAGCGCCGCGACCGGGCCGCCGCCGAGGAGCGCCTCGCCCGCGCCGAGGCCCCGCGGGTCAACCTGCCGGTCTTCGTGCTCGCCGCGGTGCGCGGCGGCAGCGACGGGAGCGAGGACTTGAACCGTCTCGCCCTGGCTCCGGGAGAGGATTGGGTGGTGCTGTCCGTGGAGCTCGCGCTCGTCGAGCACGCGACCTACCGGGCCACCCTGCGCACGGCCGCGGGGAAACCGGTCTGGAGCGGGGACGGGCTGCGGCCGGACGAGCGGGACACCCTCACCCTCGCCCTCCCGTCCTCCCTCCTCCCCTCCGGCCGGTACAGCCTGGACGTGGAGGGCCGGACGGCGGCGGGCCGCTGGGAGCCGGTAACCCGCTCCCCCCTGCGCGTGGAGCGGCGGGAGTAGCAGCGCTCCCGAGAGCGTTGTACCATAGGCAGGTCCCACCTTGCGGGACATGAGGGAGCCTCGATGCGGATTCGTTGTTTTGCCGCGCTGTTCCTCGCTCTCGCCTCCCTGGCGCCGGTCCGGGCCGATACGGTCTACCTGGTGAACGGGCGGAGCTTCGAAAACGTCATCGCCGAGATGACGGAGACCGAGGTGAAGATCCGCATGCCCGGCGGCTCGCTGAGCCTGCCGCGCAGCCACGTGCTGCGGGTGGAGTCGTCTGATTCCGATTTCGCCGAATACCTGCGCCGCAAGGAAGCCATCCGGCGCACCGCCACGGCCGGCGACTGGCTGACCCTCGCCCAGTGGGCGAAGCAGCAGGGACTGGAGCAGGGCGCCCGCGAAGCGGCGCTCGCCGCCGCCAACCTGGATCCCCGGTTGGAGGGGGTGGCTCCTCTGCTGCGCTCCTCCGGATATGTCTTCGACGAGCAGCTCGACCGCTGGATTCCCTATGCGGATTCGATGCGGCGGCGCGGCTTCGTCTTCGCCGACGGCCAGTGGCTCTCGCGCGAGGAGAACGCGGCGCGCCAGCGCGCCCGCGAGGAGGAGATGGAGCGGCGGCGCGCCGAGCGGGCCGCCACCCAGGCCTCGCAGGCCACCCAGGCCGTGCGCGAGGTCGAGCTGGCGCTCGCCAGCCTGGAGCTCCGGGAGCGGCTGCAGCAGACCGCCGAACCGTCCAACGCCGGCGTGCCGTTCTACCCGGTCTACGTCTACCCGGGCTTCTGGAACGTTCCGCCGCAGCCGTGCGATCGCTGCGGCATGGAGCCGCCGCCCCAGCCTCCGTCGTCCCCGGGCTCGCGCTCCCACCTGCCGCGGGAGACCCACGGCGGCGCAGTGTTTCACGTCCCCGGCAGCCTGCTCCCGGGGACGATCGGACCGTCTTCGCACGGTTCGCGATAATTCTGATGTGTTACTCTATCTGATCGGGTCCTGAAGCCTGCCGAGGCTTCCGCACCCAGATCGATGCTGTGTTGATTTTTCTGTGGGAGAGGGAAAGATGTCGGAGACCCGTCTCGCGGGAGTACCGATGTTCCGGGTCCTGGGCCAGGATCTGCTTGCTCGTCTGGAGCGCCATCTCGAGGAAAAGCATCTCGGCTCGAACGAGATCGTCTTCCGCCAGGACGATCCCTGCGACGGCCTCTACGTGGTCGTCCGCGGCGGAGTGGTGATCCGTTCCGAAACGCCGGGGAGGCCGATCGAGCGCATCCGTGACCTGCGGCCGGGCGAGGTCTTCGGAGAGACCGCGGCCCTCCTGGGCTCGTCGCGCCCCTTCGCCGCGCGCACCATCGGGGAGACCGTGCTCTGGAAGATCCCCCACGAGGTCGTCCAGGAGCTCGCCACCGCACCGGCTCTGGAAGCCCTCCTGCCCGCCCTCCTGACCCGCCGCCGTCTGCTGAGGCAGAAATCCTTCGCCGCCGCTCCCTGGACCCGCCGGGAGCCGCGCATCTGGGTCGACCGGGAGGTCCATCTCACCGTGGACCACGGAGAGAAGGTGCAGGCCCGCCTCGAAAACCTCTCCGCCGGAGGAGCCTGCCTCCTCGCCGCCCCGGAACGCTGGCACGTCACCCAGCGCCTGGGGTTATCGGTGGGCATCGACGGGCGGCCCGATCTGCTGCGGGTCCGCGGCCGGGTCCGCTGGCGGCAGGGCTGCTCCGTCGGGCTGATCTTCGACGACGACGGGCCGGCCCACCGGCGGCGGGTCGCGGCGGCGTTGCGCGTGCTGGCGCCGTAGGCCCTCACCCCCGGCCCCCTACCGCCCAAAGACCCTCACCCCGACCCTCTCCCACCCGCACTCACACCCTCCCGGGAGAGGGCGCCGCCGCCCAAAAGCTTGAGCAGGAGGAACTTGAAGGTTCCCCCTCTCCCGGGCGGGCGTGAGTGCGGGTGGGAGAGGGGGTTAGGGGGTGAGGGTCTGGGCGGGTGGAGGCCCGCTCGCGGTAGTGCCCGGGGGTGCTGGCCCCTACTGCGTCGTCCTGAACCGGAAGCTCGCCGACCGGTCGAGCGGCGCGCCGCTCAGATTCTCGACTGAGCCGGCGTCGAGGGTCGCCTCGAACACCTCGTCGCGCGGCAGGTCGTCCAGCGGCTCCCAGACGATCCACCAGTGCTGCCGGTCGTAGGAGACACGGCCGGGGATCGGACCGCTGTGCTCCCCTTCGACGAGGATCGCCTCCGGATCGACCTCCCGGGGATCGATCGGCTCGGACATCGCGAACGTCACCCGCACGCGCCGGGCGGCCACCCAGTCGCCGTCCTCCGGAAAATGGGAGGTCACGTACGGCGGCGCCTCCGGAGGGGCGGAGCCGTCCCCGGCGACCGCCACGTCGACCGCCACCTGGAAGACCGCGTCGACGAGCGGCGGAGGCGGAAGCGGCGGCTTCGGCAGGTCGTGATCGTCGAGCCAATCCCAGAGGAGGACGGCGGCCACCACGGCCGTCGCGACTCCCGCGGCCACCAGCGCCGGCGGCACGTGCTCGACCACGGTCTCCACCTCGGTCACCTGGTCGGCGCGGACCCGCACGATCTTCGGCTTGTTCGGCAGCGGGATCTCGTTGCCGGAGTCGTCGAGCCGCGCCGGGAAGAGCACCCGGTACTTGCCGGGCTTCAGGCCCAGCACGGTCCAGCGCGCATCGAGAGAGTGGAAGACCGGAACCCAATGCTCCCCCTCCATCCGCTCGAGCTCTCCCACGATGCCGCCGGAGAGCACGACGCCGGCCCTGCGGGCGTCGTCATCGGGGAACACCCGCACCGCGACGCCGCCTCCCTGGCCGGCGGACGGACGGCGGCCGACCGCCTGGGTCGAGAAGCAGGAGGCCAGAAGCAGGGCGGCAAGGAACAGAGCCAGAGCGCGGACGGAGCGCGGGCGTGGCATCGCGGGCATGGCGGATGTCCTCCGGATCGTCTCCTTCCAGTTTACCCGAAGACCGCGGATGAGGCCGGCCCGTCCTCTCGAAAGGACGCAGGCCGAGCGGCGGAGCGAGCCGCCCAACTCCCGGTAACTGATTGAGGAACAAAGGTTTGCCTGGAGAGTTGAACACTCTGCACAGCCCTGGCATTCCCGTTGCTCATCCATCGAGCAGATGTCTAGAGAGGAGAGAAACCAAGATGACTTCGAAAGCAATGCGCACGACCCTGATCCTTGCCGGCCTGCTCCTCGCCGTGACGCCCGCGTGGGCGCAGCGATACCAGCAGCCCCATCGGGGCTTCTACGAGCGCGATGGAGCCTTCCGCCTCTTCGTCGGTGACTTCCGGCCGGAGGGAGACTCGGAATACTGGAACGACAAGGACCGCCTGTTCACCGGTGCCGCCGGCGGAGCTGAGGACATGGAGAACGCCTCCTTCGGGCTCAGCTATCTGCTCCCGCTCAGCCGCTACCTGAGCCTGGAGTTCGCCGGCACCGCCTTCAGCGGAGACACCACCCAGTCGTACCGCGACTTCGTCGACAACTTCGGCGACCGCATCCGGCACGACACGAGCCTCGACCTCGCCACGGCCACGGTCGGCGTGGTCCTCCACCCGCTCGGCTCGAACGCGCCGGTCAGCCCGTACATCGGCGCCGGAGCCGGCAGCTTCTTCTGGTCCCTGGAGGAGAAGGGCGACTTCATCGACTTCGGCCACAACAACGAGGTCTTCTTCGCCAACTTGAAGGACGACGGAGTGGCCTTCGGCTACTACTACCTGCTCGGCCTCGAAGCACCGATCACGCAGCGCCTGTCGCTCTTCGGCGAAGGCCGGTGGAGCCATGCGAAAGACACGCTGTCCGACGACTTCGAAGGCTTCGGAGACCTCGACCTCTCCGGCACCACCTACCTGGTCGGTATCTCCTGGAATCTCTGAGCCCCCCTGACTCGCTCGGCTGGAACACGCCCGTCCAACGGAAGGATCTTCCGCAGGACGGGCGGCTTTCGGCCCTCGCCGGCAGCTTTCTCGTTGAACGAGAGAGGCTTTTGGCTCAGCGGAAGACCCGTCTTGTCGAGCGAGAGAGGCGGTTTACCGGGCGAAAAGGATCTTCCGTTGAGCGAAAGACCCTTGCTGCTTGAGGGGAGACCGTTTTGGTTGAACGGGAGAGGTTTTTTGCCGCGCGGAAGGGCTCTCTGTCGAGCCGAAAGGGTTTTCCGTCGAGGAGGAGAAGGTTTTTGCTCAGCCAAAGGGGGCCTCCGGTCGAGGGCGGATTCTTCTTGCGGGACGCGAGAGGCTTTTGATCGAGCGGAGAGGGCTTCCTGTCGAGGGAAAAGGGTCTCCGGTCGAGGCAAAAGAGCCTCTCGTTGAACCGGAAACTCTGAGAGCAGGGCCGGGAGGCTCTTCGAGACGAAAAAAGGGGCGCGGCCGAAGCCACGCCCCTGTCGATGATCGGCAAACGCCGGCCTGATTACTCGACCGGCGGCTCCTCCTCCGGCTCCGGCTTGTTCCGCGGCCGGCCGCGGAACGGCTGCAACCCGAACTCCGCCAACTTCTCCGCCCGGTTGCCGTAGTGCTGCTTCACTCCCAAATCGATGAAGGCCACCAGCGAGTTCCCCTCTCTCATGAGCCCGGCGAGACGCAGCGAGACCTCCTGCTTCCTGGCCGTCAGGCTCTTCTGCTCGGTCGTGAGGGTCCTCAACACGTTCAGCACGTCATTCAGCCGCAGCCGCTTGATCTCCAGGTGCGGGAGGTCCGGCGCATTGGCCGCCACCGCCTCGTTCCGGATCTCCATCTTCTTCTGATCGTCTGCATACGATGCCATTCGATTCCTCCTCTGGTCGTTGACGTTCGGCGCAGCCCGGACTACCCGAGCTGCTCTGCGAGATCGATCACCTCCTCCGTGATGCCCTTCTCGGGACCCTTGGTGCGGCCGGTCAGGGCAAGGACCATGGTGTTGCCGACCATCGAGACCCGCAGGGGCTGGTTCATCTTGCGGGCCAGCAGCGACGCGAAGCCCAGGTAGGAGGCCGCCACGAGCGCGTCCGGGAACTGCCGCACGCGATCGATGGCCTTGCCCTGCGCCAGCATCTTCCAGCCCTGCATCCGCTTCAGCCGCAACTGCACCCGCTCGGCCTTGAGCCGCACCTGCGCCTCGCTCGGCGTCACGGCCATCGCGGATCCGATGGGATCGCCCGGCCCCGCCACGCGCTTCCGCATCAGGGCTAACGACTCCTCCTGCACCGCTCCGCCTTCAGCTCCTGGACATCGGGCTCACTCATCCGTGCTCCTTCCTTTGAATACCCACCACCTCCATGGCGGCGGGCAGCACCGGGTTCGCCTGTTACCCAGAGCGTCCCGTCTGGATACAGTGTACGTAACGACAAGGAGCCCTGTCAAGTACCAATCGCAACCAGCTGCGTATCGCTGGGCCGAGCTCAGAGCGAGCCGGCTAGAGCAGGAGCACCGCGAGCTCCAGGAGATGTTAGGATTCGAAGTGAGGGCCCTGCGAAGGGGGCCGGCGTTCGAGGATCTCGTCGATGCCGAGCAGATCTCCGCGGCGCAACGCCTGCCCAGGAGCCGGCCCCGCAGTCTCTTCGACCTCTCAGAGAGGGAGCTGGGAGGATGCGCCGAGCCGTTCGGTTCGAGAGACGGGTCTCCTGGCCTGCGG